>Ga0302310_10000205_pt1 | contig 56897 bp, 65 predicted proteins | sample III_Palsa_N1_2_FD_200451 | JGI IMG/M metagenome (GOLD analysis project Ga0302310, IMG submission 200451) | Peat permafrost microbial communities from Stordalen Mire near Abisko, Sweden - III_Palsa_N1_2 | ecosystem: Environmental > Terrestrial > Soil > Palsa > Peat permafrost | place: Sweden...
GAGCCGGTTTGCGTACCGCGCAGCATCAAGGTGACCAGCACCGCCAGCTCCGGCGGCTTCAGCAGCATCTGATGCTGCATCTGGTGACGCCACTTCACCACCCGGCCGCTCATGCCGTCGCGCACCGCCAGGCGATCCTGCTCCAGCCGGTTGAGGGCGGCTCCGGTATCGCCCTCGCTCAGATTCATCACCGGACTGCGCACCGTTTTCTGATTGGCGGCCAGCATCAGGGCGTTGACGGTCATCGGGTAGTACTGTGGCGTGGTAATCGATTTCTCGACCAGGGCGGCCAGCACGCGCGCTTCGGCGGGAGTGAGCAGGAGTTCGGACACGGGATCGGCACGCATGACGGACAGGCGCCCATGCTAGCGCGTTCCGCGCGGCAACCATACGAAGAGGATGGATCAGGCCGGATCCATCGCAGGCCGACACTTCAGCGGCGGCCGCGGCCGGGCTTCTCGGGCAGGCCGTCGAACAATTCCGCCGCGCGTTCCAGCAGTTGCGCCCGCCACTGGGTGATCTGGTTGCGGGGCGGCGACCGCGATCTGCGCCTTGAACGAGGGCGTATGGCTGCGCCGCGGCCGGCGCTTGTCGGCGGCCGCGCTCTTGCGGCCGGCCACGCCGCGCGCCTCGATGTATTCCTGGGTGGTGGGGCCGCTCGGCCCCGGCCCCTGTTCGATGCGCTCCATCAGCTGGCGTGCCAGCGGCGATACGTCCACCAGGCGCAGCTTGGCATGGCGGAGGCTGACATCCGGTGCCTCGCGATGGCGCTGGCCATCGAGATAAAACTGGATCGGCTCATCGCCATGCAGCAGGCGGGTGAAGTAGACGTCGTTGTCCACCACGCTGAGCTGATTGATGGCCGAGCCCACGCCGCGGCCGCGCCGCGAACCGTCCGCCGAAACGATGACCAGCCGGGTGTCGTCCGGGTCCGGCCTGCGGGTGATGACGCTATCGCCCCAGCCGCGGAAGAAAAACGGCACCTCGGCGTCACGGCAGGCATCGCGCACCCGCCGCACCCACTCCGGATGCGGCGGGCGCGGCTGGGCGCCGCGCTCGCCGCCCAGCAGCACCCAGTCGAGCGGCTCATAACGCCGCAAGGGATCGCCCTTGGACAGCCACTGCGGGCGACCATCGGCGTCGACGCCGAGGTACTGCTGCACGATGCCCTCCAGCGGCCACAGGATGTCGCGCGTGGGCAGGTCGATGCGTTCCACATCGACCGCCCCGAGCAGCGGCTCCAGCACCACGTGGCGCCATGCGGCCTGCACATCGAACAGATAGGGCACGCGCTCGCCATAGCTGGCGCCGTCCTCCGCCGCGACACCCAGGCTGAGATTGCCGGGCAGCTGGCCGCTGCCCAGCAGGGTGCGCATGCGCTGCGGGTAGCGCGTGGTGATATGGAAGAAATGCTGCGGATGGTCGGCGATGGTCTGGATGACGCGGCCGACGAAGTCCGCCGGCACTTCCGGCTGGAACAGGTCCGACAGCGGCGCCACCGTCACCTGCTGCGGCGTGGTCCAGCGGGCGGGCTCCGCCAGCGCGGCGGGCACGATGACCGGGCGATGCGGCGCCGAAGCATGCGGCGTGCGGCCGGCATTGATATGGAAACGCGACAGGGCGTCCTGCGCGAAACAGGACTTGCAGGCTTCGGATACGGGCTGGCAACCGTAAACCAGGTTCCAGGGACGCTCGTTGAGGGACAGGGCCTCATAGCGCTGCCGCAGCAATTCCTGATCCGTCACCCTGATCGCTGGATAACGCGTGTTCATGGGTCCCGCTTCCCCCTGGAGCCCCCAAATCCGCTCAGCCTGTTGTGCGCGGCTGATCCGGCTCGATTTCCCTGCAACTTTTATGCTTGGGTATATCCTACCGGAGCCGTGCATCATCTGTCATGCGTTCGCAGCAACAATATAAATGACAATGCGATCAAACAATTACGCTCCACACCTGGCGGCGGCCGGGCAATATCGCAGCGCGGGATGAACCCGCGCCGGGCATCCGCGGTCTGATGCCGGGAAGCGCGGCGCCACGCCGCGCATGCAATGGAATGCGCCATGGCAAAAATGACGGGTTCGGTATTCGTCACGCGGGTGGATGAAGTGGAGCCTCTGATCCTGTTCGAGGCCGGCAGCATTGTCCCCGGCGATGCGGTGCGTCACCACGCCGAGGGGCCCTGCCTGGTGCTGGCCCGCCTCGGCGATCACCTGATGGTGGAAGCGGATGTGGCGCCGCCGGAGTACCCCGAAGCCGGCAACCGCTCCGCCTGAACGGCGCGGGCGCGATGCGGCGGATGGTGGACTGCTAGAAAACCCCGCAGCTGAGGCCGGCAGCCAGGGTCTGGCCCAGTTCGCGGCAGCGCGCCAGCGCCGTTGCCTCCGGCTCCCCCTTGACCAGTACCGGCTCGGCCACCCGGTTCCAGCCGCAGCCGCCGGCAATACGCTCGATCGCGCGGATGGCGCCGCTGCCGTCATTGCCGGCGCTGACGAAGACGGCATAGGCCATGCCCAGCTTGCGGCCTTCGGAGGGGTAATAGACGCGATCGAGGAAGTCCTTCACCGCTCCCGACATGTAGCCGAAATTCTCCGGCGTGCCGATCAGCAGCCCATCCGCCCACAGCAGGTCATCCAGACCCGCCTGCAAGGCGGGCAGCACCCGCAATTCCACCTCATCGGCAAACTCGCCCGCCCCACCGCATACCGCCTCCAGCAGCGTCCTGGTGCGCCCGGTCTGGCTGCTGTAAATGGCGAGCAGATGCTTCATGCGCGCATTATGGAGTCAAGACCGCTGCGGCGAGCGGCCGTGGCGTGACGCAGTGCGCGGTTGGCGGCCGCGGCATCACCTATGATCGCGTAGGGGCAGCCCCGAAGCGGCGCCATGTACGCCACCCGCTGCCAAAGGCGAAACGGTATATGACTGGCTTGGAGTCGATCAACGCGTTCCTGGCGTTCTGCATGAAGCGCAATCCGCGTTTTGTTCACCCGATCCCGCAGCGTACCCCCTACGAGCAGATGCTGGTCGACCTCGATGACGGCGACCCGGCGGTGCAAACCGCGTTCAACTGGGCCCGGCAGGCACAAAACGCCTCGGCCGAAACGATTCTGGCCGAATGGAGGCGCTACGCCGAAAGCGAGCGCGCCAGCATCCGCCGCAGGGTGGCGGTGTCGCATGCGCTGGCGCCGCCCCCGGCCCGGGCCGCACTGGACGGCTTGCGCGCCCAGCTCGACGGGGCCAGTCCCGGGCTGCTGGAATTCTATAACCTGCACGACGGCGCCGGCCTGTTCGTCGATAGCGACGACGGCGGCAGCGGGCTGTTCTTCTTTCCCATCGCGGAGATGGCGGCGGAGCGCGATGGGGTGACCGAGCGGCTGGAACAGCCGGCCCTGGAAACGGTGGAAGACGGCAGGCTGCAGATTTACGGCAAGCCGCCCTGGCTCGACAGCGCCGCGGTGTTCGGCGGCTTCGGCTACGCCCCGGAGAGGCTGCTGCTGCCCACCGAAGGCGAATACCGCGGCGGCGTGTTCCTGTTCAACCACGACCCGCTGCAGCTGCTGCGGATCAGCGACTCTTTCGACGAATTCCTGAGCCAGCTGTGCGGACAGCCGATCGCCCTGCTGGGCGGATACGGCGGCGCCAGCTATCAGGGCGCTTCGGCCTACGAGTTCGATACGGCGGGCTGACTGGCGCCGCCGCGTCGATGCCCCGTCAGTCGAGCGGCGTCGACAGGAATTCCGGCAGGCTCTCCGCCCGCGCCGACCAGGCCGACAGCGCCGGACAGGCATCCGCCGGGATCAGATCGGCAACGGTGAACTGGATGAAGCGCCAAGCCACGGCGACGCTGACATCGGCCTGGCACAGCTGCTCGCCGAGCAGCCATGGGTGCGCCCGCGCGGCCGCGGCTTCGAGCGCATCGCAGGCCGACAGCAGTTGCAGCAGGACGCGGTCCAGCCAGGGCTGATGCTGCTTCTCCGCCGGCCGCAGCTGCCGCTCGTAAACGATCTGCACCGCTTTTTCGCAGGCGGTCAGGGCAATGCCCAGCAGTTGCAGCGCCTGCCGCCGCGTCGCGCCGCCGGGCGGCATCAGGCGTCTGTCGGCGGCTGCCAGCGGTTCCAGGTAGTCGAGGATCAGGCTCGAATCGGTCAGCACCACGCCGTCGTCGCAGACCAGGCTCGGCGCCTTGACCAGCGGATTGATCCGCCGGAATTCCTCGAAATGACGGAATACCGAAACCGGGCGATGTTCGAACGGCAGCCCGAACAGCTTCAGGGAAATCGCCACGCGGCGGACATAGGGTGAATCGAGCATGCCGATCAATTGCATGAAGCACTCCATCGAAAAACTTCGCGGGTCGGGACTACAAGGCCCCACTGTCGGGCCGCGCGCTCAGACGCCGGCACCGTAATAGGCCTCGCCGTATTGAATTCTGCCATCCGCATCCAGCACCCAGCGCTCGGCAGCGCGTGAACGCTGGCCGGCTAAGTTGGCCTCATAGATCACCACCAGGGTGGACGTGGTCGCATCCCAGTCCGCCGTATCGAACTTGAACTCGATCTGACCGATCTTCTCCAGCGCCCGCGTCCAGTAATGGCGCAGCGCCGCCTTGCCTTCGACGCGGGCCTGACCGATCAGGTTCTGTGCCTTCGGGCTGACGAACACCGCGTCTTCGCCGAACATCGACAGCACCGCCTCCAGCCGGCGCGCGTTCCAGTGACCGATCCACTGCCGCGCCAGGCGCAGCGCATCGTCGGCGCAGACCACGGCGCGGTGATAAGGACGGCCGCCAGGAGACAGGGCCGGCCAATCGCGCTCCTGCCCCGCCTCGGCGATCCATTGCCGCACCGCCGGCAGGGCCGCGACGCGCTCGATATAAGCATGGGCGCCCGGCGACACACTCAGGCCGTACTGCAACACGCACAGGGCCACCGGGGTGTAGAAGGCATCGGCGGCGCAGAAACGGCCGCAGAGAAATCCTTCGCGCGCGTCGGCGGAGGACAGGATGGCGTCGATCCGCGCCAGCTGCGCAGTGCCGCGCGCGCTCAGCGGCCGCGGCGCGCCATCGCGGAAAACGTCGAACGAGCATTCCTCACGGATCGCCGCGAACGAAGAGTGCATCTCGGCGCAGAGCGAACGGGCGCGAGCACGCAGCAGGCGGTCGGCGGGCCACACCCCGGCATCGGGAAACAGCTCCGCCAGGGTTTCGGCGATGGCCAGGCTGTCGCCCACGGCAAAGCCGTCGGCGAGCAGCACCGGCACCGTGCCGGCCGCATGTACGGCCTTGATCGTCGCCGCCCAGTCGTCCCGGACATAAGCAAGCACTTCCGCCTCGAACTCGATGCCGAGTTGCCGCAGCAACAGCCAGGCCCGCATCGACCAGCTCGAAAATCGCCGGTTGCCGATCATCAGCTTGAGCATTCCCCACCCTCCCCGCGTTATCGCCACCCTTGTTTGGGCCCTGGCCTGAAGCGATTCACGCCCGCATCGCGGCAGCCTTTGCCTAGCCGCATCCGGCAAGAAAAATTCAGCCCGGAATCGCCCATGGCGAATGAATGCGGTGATTTTCCTTCTGGACAGCACCGCCATCAAACGATATGTTTTGACGACATATTAAGTTTTTCTTAAGGCCGGACATTGAATCGCCTGCCGCTCACCGCCTTGCGCGCCTTCGAGGCGACGGCCTCGCACATGAGTTTCGCCGCCGCCGCGACGGCGCTTTACGTCAGTCCGGCGGCCGTCAGCCAGCAGATTCGCGTGCTCGAAACCACGCTGGGCTATCCCCTGTTCGAGCGCCTGGGCGCATCGATCCGGCTGACCGCCGAAGGGGCACGGCTGTTGCCGCGGGTGAAGCGCGGCTTCGAGGAGCTGCGCCGGGCGATGGAAGAGGCGCTGCGCTCGCAGGATAGCCGGCGGATCAACGTCAGCCTGCTGGCCTCCTTCCTGCAGCGCTGGCTGTTGCCGCGCCTGCCCGAATTCCAGGGCGCGCATCCCGACATCGATCTGCGGCTCAGCGCCAGCACCCAGATGGTGGATCTCGGCGATAGCGATTTTCACGCGGCGATCCGTTTTGGTGCGGGCCGCTGGCCCGGCGTGCAAGCGCGGCGCCTGCTCGACGACTGGCTGGTGCCGGTCTGCAATGCCGAGTTGCTGCGCCGGCTCGGGCCAATCACCGCCTTTGCCGATCTGGGCCGCTATACCTTGCTGCATGCCAATACCGAACCGTGGAACGACTGGGTCAAGCCGCTGTTCGGCAGGCGTCACGAGGTGCCGGTTCGCTCCGAGCTGGACGATTCGGCCTCGGCGGTGATCGCCGCCGAACGCGGCTATGGGGTGGCGATGGCGCGCTGGTCGCTGGTGGCGGGAGACGTGCAGGCCAGCCGCCTGGTCTGCGCGGCGGAGTGGGCGGTGCACCATCATCGCGCGTATTACTTCGTGACCACGGCCGCCAAGGGGCAACTGCCGGCCGTACGGCTGCTGGCCGACTGGCTGTTCGATGCGGCCGCCGCGTTCGGCCCGCCGCCGGTCAGGCTCAAGCGCAAGGCCGCGGCGCGCGGCAGCTAACCGGCCCGCCCAACCTGGCGGGGTTCTTGCTTTAACAAAGTCCGGGGAACACGTGTCAACGGGGACGCGTGTAGACGGAAAAAACTTATGAAAATCACCCTGATTTTGTCGGGCTGCCTCACAGCGGCGCTCTTGCTGGCATTGTCCGCCTATCACCAGACGGTCGATACCAGCCCCTACCGGACCAGCGAGGCTCTGGCGGACGCCATGAGCAGTCACGGCATCGAACTCGGTGCGCCTGACGCAGATGTCGACACGGCAAGCACAGCACGGACCGGTTCCGCCAATTTCAAAGTCGTCGCCTACCGGCAAAGCGGCAGGCCGTAAAGACTTTGGGAGCGGCGGCGGGCATCAGCGCCGCAAGTCGAGCACGATCTTGCCCCGATGGGCACCGCTCTCCATGTAAGCATGGGCGGCGGCCACCTCGTCAAAGGCAAAGACCCGATCCACCACCGGGCGGATGACGCCGCTGTCGAGCAGCGGCCAGACCTCGCGCAATAGCGCCGCCTTGATGGCCGCCTTGAAGGCCAGCGGCCGCGAGCGCAAGGTGGTGCCGGTCAGCATGGCGCGCTTCTGCATCAGCTTCATCAGGTCCAGCTTGGCACTGCTGCCGCCCTGGGTAGCGATGATCACCATCCGCCCATCCGGCGCCAGTGCGTCCAGGTTTCGCGGCAGATAGTCGCCGCCCACCATGTCCAGCACCACGTCCATGCCGCCGCCGGCGGCGCGAATCACAGCCACGAAATCCTCGCTGCGGTAATTGATGGCCCGCTGCGCGCCGAGCGATTCGCAGAAGCGGCACTTGTCGTCCGTACCGGCAGTGACGAACACGACCGCGCCGCGCGCCCGCGCCAACTGGATCGCGGCCACGCCGATGCCGCTGGCGCCGCCGTGCACCAGCAGGCGTTCTCCGGCCCGCAGCCGCGCCAGGTCGAAGACATTGCTCCACACGGTGAAATAAGCCTCGGGCAAGGAAGCGGCCTGCAGCAGGTCCAGACCGGCGGGCAGCGGCAGCACCTGACCGATGGGCGCGACGCAGTACTCAGCGTAACCGCCGCCGGCCACCAGGGCGCACACCGCATCACCTGGGCTGAATTCACCGACATCGGAGGCGACGGCGAGGATTGTTCCCGCTACCTCCATCCCGGGCCACTCCGGTGACCCCGCGGGTGAGGGGTAGAAGCCGCGGCGCTGCAGGATGTCGGCGCGGTTGAGGCCGGCGGCGGCGACCTGGATCAGTACTTCGCCGGAGCCAGGGCGCGGCGTGGGGCGCTCGCGCATCAGCAGGGCCTCGGGACCGCCAGGCTTCTCCACATCGGCTACACGCATCGTCGCGGGAATCGGGTTCATGCGCCATCCTAACCCGGCGGCGATTCGCGCTCGGGATGCCGTCGATATCGCCGAACCCGCACGCTATCGCCGTGCCGCAAAAACTCGAAGTTCCGGATCGGGAATCCGGCGGAATTCAAGCGGACCTTCAGGCAGAAATCCGCATCCAGGCATCGGGCATGCCTGAAACAGGCCCGGACCTGATATGTAGTGTATAAATACGACCTGTAAATATTTACTTATTTTGATTTTCGGCACCTCGATAAAGTTATAATAATCGGTTTTGTCTATTGATTTGAGAGACGAACGCCCGTATCGTGATGGCAACCCCCGTTTTTCCGGGGACCTCTCCACCGACCAGGAATTCACTCATGTCATTTGATCTGCAGGATATCGACACCATTGAAATTTGCGGCCTCGAATACGACGTCGGCAGTGCGGCAACAACGGCATCGTCCGCCGTCGAAGGCAGTCAGCCAGGACTGGACTACGTGTTCTTTTTTGTAAACAGCAACTGATCAGCGCAGGCATCGGGCAGAGATCGCTTGCGCGACTCTGCTCGCGCCTTTCAAGCCGCGCATCTCACCGCGCAGAAACTGCAAGGCCCAGGTAATACATGGAAAGAGTCACCGGGAGCGTGGTATCCGGCGAAGCCGATCCCCGAGCCGGCGACTCGATAACAGAGGTGGCGCGGACGCTACATCCCGACTCGTCGCTGTCTCAATTTGTGGAACAGGTGAATCGCCGCTTCCGCCAGGAGCAAGTCGAATCGTTCTGGGGCCTGGAAGAGGAGTTTCGCCTACTCGCACACAGCGGTTTCGTCCCACGCCTGATCAATGACGAAATCGCGCGGATCGCGCACAACCCGAGCTACATGGGGGACTGGCGCTCCAAGCAGTTCATGATCCACCGCGGCAAGAACTTCGCGCTCTCCGTCTGGCTGGTCGATGACGAACGCCGCTACATCCATTCAAGCCCGTCCTTGTGCATGTACGCGCCGATCGGCCTGGAAAGCCTGCGTTACGATGTCTACTAGCTGCCGGGCAACTATCGCAATTCAGTATTTGATCCCGGCGTCAAACTCGAGCCTGCGGGATCAGGCATCACCGGCCCAGGCGGGATCCTGCTGTTGCAATCCGACCGATTCGTCTACGACTTCAAAGCGAAGCAGCCGCTGGCGGTCCTCAAATTCGCATCCTCACCGCTGCAGGCCATGGAATGGCTGTTCAACAAGGACAACCTCCATGCCTGGCAAGCCAATGACGGCGATCCGGCCTGGACCCAGCTGCGCATTGCGGCCCATATCCTGGGCCGGCTGGCGAACCAATCCTCGCTCGAACCGCTGGAGCAACTGTCGTCCCACCCCCATCACGCGGTGCGCTGGGCAGCGATCCAGAACATCGGCCGCCTGAGCCGACGCGCCGCGATGCCCAAGCTGGAGCAAGCCGTCAACGATCCGCATCCGCACGTGCGCCGCGCGGCGGCCAACATGTTGCAGCAGGCGAATCTCAAGAAATCACGTCCGGAATGATCCATCCGTGGCCCTGACCATCGCTTGCGACCACTCCAGGCTCGTCACACTCGACGAATTCATCGACTACGTTCATGCCAATGTGGATCTCAAGGACATGGACAGCATTGCCGCTGCCGCTCCCATGCTCCGCGGGCTGGCGAACGAGCGGGAACTGGTGGTGCGCCAGCTCAACCGTCAGGTCAAGGAAAATTTCCGCGGCCAGGTCGTTCCCAACACGCAGACGCTGTTCCTGGGCGACGGCCGCGGCTTCTACGTGCGGGCCAATATCTGGCCGTCGAACGCCGATCTCGCCAGCGGCCGCGTTTACCAGGATCAGTTCACTTACAACATCGCCCACGATCACAACTACAACTTCATGACGGTCAGCTACTACGGGCCCGGCTATATCACCGAGATTTATCAATACGATTTTGATCGCATCGAAGGCTATGCCGGGGAGAAAGTCGATCTGCGCTTTGCGGAGCGCGTCCATTTCACCCAGGGGATGGTGATGCTTTATCGGGCCAGCGTGGACGTACATACGCAGTACCCGCCCGACGATCTGGGCATCACGCTCAACTTCATGGTCGCGACGCCGGACGTGCAGTTGCGCGATCAGTATTTCTTCGACCTCGACCAGGGCACCATCCTTGACCTGCCCGGCGAGTCGGATGCTTCGCGCCGCATTTCGTTCCTCAAACTGGCCGGCCATGTCGGCGATGGCAACACCCAGCAATTGCTCGACGACCTGTCCCAACAGCATCCCTGCCGCCGCACGCGGCTGGCCGCATGCGACTCGCTGTCGCGGCTCAGCCCGGCCGATGCCATCCGCGTCTGGGAGCGCGCATGCCGCGACAAGGAGTCCCTGGTGGTGCATGCCGCCCGGCGGCGACTTCAAGCGGCAATCGGGCAGTGAACGGCTTCAGCGGCCGCTGAAAGGCCCGGCTTCATCGCCAAAGACATGGGGTTGCCGACCCGCCGCGTATGCGGCGACCCAGCGTTCAAACTCCTCCGCCGGCAATGCGGGAGAAAACAGGAAGCCCTGTTGCAGGGTGCAGCCCTGATTCAGAAGCAGATTCATCTGCTGCGGGGTCTCCACACCCTCGGCGACGACTTCCAGGTCGAGACGGCCGGCCAGGGCGATCATGGCCGAGATGATGGCCGCACTCTGGCGGGAGCCGGCCATGTCCTCGACGAACTGACGATCGATCTTGATTTTGTCGAGCGGCAGCCAGCGCAGGAAACTGAAGGACGAGTAGCCCGTGCCGAAGTCATCCATGCCAATCCTGTAGCCAAGCCGCTTGATCTCGTCAAGCGTGTGACGCGTTGAATCGGAGGGCTCGAACAACACGCTTTCGGTCAATTCCAGGTCCATCATTGCCGCGGCCGCCGCGTCTTCCCGCCACAGCTGTGCCAATGGCTGCAGGACCTTGGCATCCTGCATTTGCCTGCCCGACAAGTTGACGGCAACCCGCAAGTCCAGTCCCTGCGTCCGCCAGCGCCTCAACTGGTTGTGGGCGGCCCACAGGCAGCGCTCTCCTATCGCGACGATCAAGCCCGCCTCCTCCGCGGCCGGAACAAAGGCATCGGGGAATAACAGACCGCGCTCGGGATGGCGCCATCTCACCAGCGCCTCGGCGCCGGCGACGCAGCGCAGCCGGACATCCACGATGGGCTGATAGAACAGTTCGAATTCCTTTTGCTCCAGTGCCCGCCGGATGTCGCCAGCCAGCACCATCTGCCGGCGCAATTGACCGCTGAGCATGCCGCCGGCGAATCGCGCATTGTTGCGGCCGCTGGTCTTGGCCGCGTACCCGGCTGCTTCGGCACTGCCGATCAGGGACTCCGCGGTCTCCCCGTCCTCTGGAGGGACCGCGATGCCGATGGACACCGACATGTTCAGCAGCCTGCTGCCGAGCAGATAGGGCTCGGACAGGCCTCGCAGGATGGTATCGGCGCTCCTGCGCAGCCGGCCTTCATCGGAGGGCTCGTCGCCGTCCGGCAAAAGCAGGGCGATGAATTTGTCGCCACCATAGCGGAACAGTTCGGAATCTGCCGGAATGAAGCGGCGCAGCCGGTTGGCGGCCTCACACAGGTACTGATCCCCCGCCTTGTAGCCGAAGCGGTCGTTGACCAGGCGAAACTGGTCCAGATCGAAATAGAGCAGCACCACCGGCAGCTCCCGGGAACGGCGCAGTTCCAGCGCCGACTCCAGACTCCTTTCCAGGGACGCGCGATTGCCCAGGCCGGTCAGCGGATCCTGGTAAGCCAGCCGCCGCAGCTTCTCCGCTCCATCGCGGAATTGGCGCAAAGCCAGCGCCACCTCGCCGAACTCGTCAGTGCTGACCGGTGGCAGATCGATCTCCAGCTGGCCGGCATTGACCTGGCGGATCGCCTCAGTGGTGATGCGCAACGGCCGGACGATGGAACGCACTACGATCAACACCAGAAATACGCCGGCAAGGACCGCGGCGACGATGATCGCAGCCGCCAGCCGGATCGCCAACGCGGCACGTGCGCGCGCTTCCTGGAACACGCTTTCCGTCAGCGCGTGTTCGCGCGTACTGACTTCGGCCAACGTGGTCTCGACCAGGCTGAAGCGGCGCTGCACCTCGTTGACAAAGGGCACAGCCTCCGCCTGTTTGCCGGCGACCAGCATCTGCAATCCCTGCTGGGAGTCGCTTTCCACGGTGTCCAGCGCCGCTACAATGACTTCCCGGCTTTTCGGGTCGAACGATCCCAGCCGCAGCAATTGCGCATCGACCCCCTTGCGGGCTGTTTGCCGCGCCTGCAGGAACTCGCTCTCCTTGGCCGCATCATTTACCAGAATGGCTTCACTCAGCTGCCCCCCGAAATGACGATACTGGGCAACTGCTTCCTGCAAGGCCTGGATGATTTCGAAGCGCCGGTATTGCTCCCTGAGGAGCGTTTGCTCGGTCTGATTTCGCTCGATCAAATAGCCCAGCACCACGCCGGAACTGGCGAAAATCGCCAGCAGCCCGCAGATCAACGCCACCAGCCTGAAACGGACGCTCATTGGTGTCTGCTTATCCCGGTCCTTCACCGGCCCCAAAAAATTGCATGGCGCGGCGCAATGGCCTATGTATATGCACCATCTCGACAGTAATATCACGCCGCAGCCCTAGCATAACGTGCCGCGCTGCCACTCCTGAAACCCGGCGCCTCGTCCGGGGGGCGGCCGATCGACAACCCAGGGCTCCATGCTCGCATACCGTCGCGTATCCCGGGGCCGGGACTGAGCACTTCAAGGCGGATGTTGGCGATGTTTCGGCTGGCGGTGGCCCGGAGACCGGATTCCAGCCTGTGTGGCAGCCAGACAGCGCAGAGGATGCGGCGGAATAACATGAGGAGGGCCGGCGATGGAGCAGACAGAGTTGCTGAGCAAGCTGGTGCTGTTTCGCGATCTCCCGGCCGAGCTGCTGCTGCCCTTGCAGCAGGCCGCGGAGCAGCGCAGTTTCGCCGCCGGGGAGGCGATTTTCCACCACGGCGAGGAACCGGATTTCTTCTATGTCATCGAGAGCGGCACGGTGGACGTGGCGGTGCCGGCACGCGCCGGTGACATCGTGGTGGCCAGCTTCGAGCGCGGCTCGTTCTTCGGCGAGCTGGCGGTATTCGACCGCCAGCCGCGCAGCGCCGGGGCGCGCGCGGTCGCCGACACCCGCCTGATCTGCATTCCGCTGCAGGCGGTAGCGGAACTGGTGGAGAACCATGCGCCGGCGGCACGCCAGTTCATCGGCATCCTGGCCCTGCGCCTGCGCGGCGCCGACGAGCTGCTGTCGCGCCTGCAGGTGCAGAACGTCAACGAAATCGCCGATGAGCGCATGAGCCTCGGCGACCGCATTGCCGACAAGGTGGCGCGCTTCGGCGGCTCCTGGACTTTCATCACCAGCTTCATGGGCTTCCTGCTGCTGTGGATGCTCGGCAACACCGCCTATCTGCTGAGCTCGCCGCCGGACCCTTTCCCCTACATCTTTCTCAACCTGATCCTGTCCTGCATCGCGGCCCTGCAGGCCCCGGTGATCATGATGAGCCAGAACCGGCAGAGCCTGAAAGACCGGTTGCGGGCCGACCAGGAATTCCAGATCAACGTCCAGGCCGAGATCGCCGTGCAGCAACTGCACCGTAAGATCGACGAGCTGCGCGGCACCATGCTGCAACACCTGAACTCCGGGGAAACAAGCAACCCGCGCTGAAGCCGCAGCTGGTCTGGCCGACGACCGGGCTACGACGTAGCGCCGGCGTCCGGCCGCTGGCGCCGGCACATCCGTTCAGCCCGCCGGCGTAACCGGCGCGGGCTCCAGCAAGCGCTGGCGCAATTGCTCGCGGAACGCATCATCGACACCCAGCGCCTGGCGCAGATAGCCGTCGACCGAGCCATAGTCCTGCTGCATGGCAGCGAAGGCCGCGTCCAGGTAGCGTGGCTCGACGATCATCAGGGGATGCACAATGGCGGGATCGGTGCGGAACAGGGAGAAGATGCGGATCATGCGCATCGAGTGTGCGTTGCCGGCTTCCAGATAGGCATTGCTGGCAAGGTAATCCTGCATCACCGTATCTTTCGGCACACCCAGCGACAGCAGCAGCACCGCGGCGGCAAAGCCGGTGCGATCCTTGCCGGCGGTGCAATGGAATACCTGCGGCGAGCCGCCGTCCGCTGCCAGGCCATGCAGCCAATCGCGGAACACCGGGCTGAACTGCCGCACCATGGCCTGGTTGGCATCCACCAGCAAAGTGTCGAAGCGCAGGCCGGCGGTGTCGCCGTGCAGGATGCGCTTGCTGAACTGGCGCACGTTGAGTCCCGTGAACTCGATCGGCAGATGCTGCACCGCCGCGGCCAGCGGCGGCGTCAGGCGGTCCGGCGCATCCTGCACCTCATCGGGCGCGCGGAAATCGACGATGCGCTTCAGGCCCAGGCGTTCGAGGTAGGCCTGATCGCCGGCATCGAGCTTGTTGAGCGCGTTGGAGCGATAGACCAGCCCCCATTTGACACTGCGGCCGTCGGCCGTGAGATAGCCGCCGAGATCGCGGAAATTGTCGGCGCCCCGCAGCGGCAGGTGACGCCACTGCGCGCGCTCCGCCTCGGGCATTTGCGCGGGCAGCGGCCGCTGTGCCGCCGGCAGGGAGGCGGCGCCATGCTGGCAAGCGGCCAGGCACAACGCAGCGGCAAGCAGCAGCATCGAACGGCGCAAGTCACTGCCTCTCGATCGGTGACTCATTTACTTGAGATAGCCAGCATGATCGATGGTCACGCCGGGCGCGCCCCGCTCCAGCGCGGCGCGAAATGCCGCCGGCAAAGCCTGCTTGCCCAGGGTCGATGCGTCGACATGCACATAGACAGTCTCCGCCGTGGCGAAGATCCGTTCCTCGCCGGCGATGCGGAATTCGGTGAACAGCGTGAACGAGGTGTTGCCCAGGTGCTTGACCAGCGGCGACAGCTCGATCACCTGATCGTAACGCGCGGACGCCTTCCACTCGAAGGTCTGCCGCACCAGCTGGAAGTCGATACCGCCATCGGCCAGGGCCTCGCCATAGCCGAGGGCGCGCAGGAACTCGGTGAAGCCCAGATCGACGAAGTAGCCGTAGCGGGCGTTGAACACCACTTTCTGCGCATCGCATTCGGCATAACGCACACGGAAGTAGTAGCGAAACGATGCGCTCATGCGGAAACCGCCGGTGGCGTCTCAGCGGCGGTTTCAGGCTCGGTCGGCGGCCTGGAGCGCCGCGTCCAACGGTACGTCATCACCACTGCCGCGGCGACCAGGATCGGATCAAGGGGCTTGCGATAACGTCCCTCCATCACACCCTGCTGTTGCACCATGAGGTACAGGAACATGCCGAGGCCGCATAGCGGCAGCAGCCACTCGCGCCCCTGGAATTTGCCGCGCGCGGCACCGACCGCCAGCACCAGGACCAGCGGCAGCCAGATCCATCGGGTCCACACCGTCAACCAGCCGGTCAGGTAACTGCGATCGTTGTCCGGCCATGATTGACCAAACGAAAGGTAGAGGAAATTTTCCCAGTAGCCGCGCCATGCGGGGAAGGTCCGCTCCAGCTCCACGCGCTTCTTCTCGGCGATCCAGCCGGCGCGGCCCTGGTTCAGGTCGACCGCGATGGAAACGGTGCCGCTGCGATCGGTGAGCCAGTCGGAGAATGGATAGAGGGTCGGGTTGTAGAAACTGGGCGAACCGAACTCGTAGCGCCCCCTGGGACCAAGGTCGATATTGATCACCTTGTTGCCGCTGGTCTGATAGATCGGATTGAGGTAGCCATTGCCGAAGGGCGCGAAATAGCCGAGGTTGACGCGTCCATGCAGGCCGGCCGGGATCAGCAGGATCAGCAGGATCGCCACGCCCAGCACCGCTTTCGGTAGCCGCCGCGGCTGCGGCAACCAGATGCAGAGCAGGCACAGCAGCGCCATCGGCAGCGCCACCGTTCGGGTGAACCCGGCAGCGAGCCAGAAGGCGCAAGCCAGGGCGAATGCGCCCACCGTACGCTTGCGCTGGGCCCGGAATGTAGCCCAGAAAGCGAAGCCGGTCAGGCTCAGCAGCAGGGTTTCATTCATGAAATAGGCGTAGGCGCCGATGAACCCGGGCACCAGTGCCATCAGCAGCGCGCCACCCAGTGCCCAGCTCTTCGGCAGCAATTCCTTGAAGGCGCGATACCAGCCGTAGGGCATGGCCGCGCAGAGGAAGCCGGTGCCGGTGGCAACCACGGCCGCGACGTTGCCCTTGATCTTGATCAGCAGATACAGCCAGAGCTGATACAAGATGGGGTCGCCGCTGCCCATGAAGGTGGGATTGAGGAAGCGCATTCCGTTTTCCCAATGCCGCGCCGGATCGGAGAACAGATGGCCAAGCGGCGAGTTGTAGAACGGAAACAGCAGGCGTATCAGCAGAACGGCGCCGAAAATCCAGCGCAGCGCATGTTCGCGACGCAGCCGCCGGGCCGAACGATCAGGCGCCGTGTCGGCCGGCCGATCCTGGATGGCGGGAATGGAAGGCGGGGTTTGCATGGAAGTGCATAGGATTGCCGATTGGCGCCGGTTGCGCCAGCGCGCGCCGTGTGGGCGATAACCGGAAGCCCGGCGAATCGGAGGAAGCAGGTCTCAGGAGATTCCCGCCGCCGGCTCCGTATCGCGCGACGCGCCCCGGGGAAATACGAAATAGCGGCAGCCGAAATAGAAGGCGACCGAATACAGCGGCATGCCGGCGATATGGGCCAGGTAGCCATTGCAGCCCAGATGGATCAAGCCCAGCACCACGGCGATGTTGAGCAGGTAGGAGCCCAAAAATACCAGCAGGAAGCGCAGCAGCGCCGGCAGCAGCCGGTCGGTGTGCGCGAAGGTCCAGCGCCGGTTGAGCACGAAGCTGCAGGCCAGGCCGAGCAGGTAGCCGGCGATATTGGCCGGCAGGTCGCCGACGCCGGCCAGCGACTTCAGGCCGAAGATCACGCTCAGGCAGAGCAGCGTATTGATCATGCCGACGCCGGCGAACTTCAGGGCGGTGTGGCGCAGCAGTTGCCGCCAGTCTTCAGCCCGGGGCTTCACGATTCCCGATCCCGCCTAATCACGGCAGCGGCGCGGCAGGGGACGACCATCTGGAGTTTCATGTCACTGCATTCGACGGGTTGAGGCGCATCGCATGGTGGAAGTCCGCCGCCGGCGGACGGCGCGGAGCAAGGGCGTGCTGATAACGGGAAACCCTAACACAGTCATAGCCGCGCGCCACCTGTGGCGGCGGCCATGGCCGCGGCCGCGCGACTACGGCCGTTCCCTCCGGGCATCCGTGGCGGTGCCCGGCGCCCCGCCGGGAGGCCTGCCCTTCCCCATCGGGATGGCTTATGCTTGAGGGGTACCCGTGGGCAACCACAAGCGGCCGCCTGGGTGTTCCGCACGACTCGCAGAGCGGCAACCCGCGCCCCGTGCAGCAATGCACGGGGCGCGTTTTTTTGTGTCACCCGACTTCAATACTCCGCCTTGAAGGTGCGCCCGAGATGCGCTCCGGTGCCGAAATAGTGGCGGAACACATAGAGCAGGGGCTGCCAGCGCACGGGATCGACATGCTGGGTGCCGTAGATGACGATGTCGCGGTGGGCATGGGTCTGCACCACCCGGGTTTCGAGTATGCAGAAATCCGGCGGCGGTTCCCGCGCGTCCGCGGCCTGCGCCGGATGCGCGGCCAGCAGCCGCGCCTCCAGCTGCAAGGGGCAGTCGGCGATGCGCGGCGGCCCGACGCACAGCGAGGGCAGCGGCCTCAGGCCGGCGCAGCCGAACTTGTCCGGCACGTAGCGATAACCCAGTGCGGTCTTGTATTGCGGCATCGGCCGGCTGCCGGTGGTCGGCGCGAGCTTTTCCACCGCGCGCCACAGCGCCGGTGACGGCAGGTTGATGACACACTCGCCGGTACGGCGCAGGTTGTCGAGCCCCTGGCCCCCCTCCGCCATGCCGAGCACCACGCGATCGCCCAGGGCGAAGGACGAGGACATCGGTGAAATATTGGGCGTGCCGTCGCCATTGAGTGTGGTGATCAGGGCCACCGGCGTGCCGTAGTAAAGAATGCTCGGCTGGATCTGGATCGACTGCGGCTGCTGTGACTGGAACACGATGGATCACCCGGCGATATGGAGCGCCATGTTGAGGGCCGCCACCGCCTGCATGCTTCGCCCGCGGACGAAGCATGCCGCACTCGAGCCAGCCGCAGCGCGCCATCAGGACGGCAGCGGCCCCAGACGCTAACATGCGCGGGATGGATGCTCCGCAATTGAACTGGGCCAGGCGCCTGAACCGTTTGGGTCTGCTGCGCCACTGGCGCACCCGCGCCGTGTTCTGGTGCGGCGCCATCGCCGTGGGCCTGGTGGCGGTGGGCTTCGCCGAGGCCTGCGACTGGGCCATCCATGTCCACGCCCGCTTCATCGCGCGCTGGCCGCTGGCGGCGCCGCTGATCACCCCACTGAGCTTTGTCCTGGCGGTGTGGGCGACGCAGCGCTTCGCTCCCGGCGCCCGCGGCAGCGGCATTCCGCAGGCCATCGCCGCGCTCGACCTGCCGGAAACGGCGGACCGCTCGCGCCTGCTGTCGCTGCGCATCGCCGTAAGCAAGATCGCCCTGACCCTGCTGGTCCTGCTCGGCGGCGCCTCGGTCGGCCGCGAAGGGCCGACCGTACATGTCGGCGCCTCGATCATGGACGCGCTCGGGCGCTTTGCGAAATTCCCCTACGACTACCTGCGCCGCGCCCTGGTGCTGGCGGGCGGCGCGGCGGGCCTCGCCGCCGCCTTCAACACGCCCATCGCCGGCATCGTCTTCGCCGTGGAGGAGATGGCGCGCTCGATGGAGGAGCGCACCACCGGCACCCTGCTCACCGCGGTGATCCTGGCCGGCATGGTCAGCACCGCCCTACTCGGCAACTACACCTATTTCGGCGTCGCCAACGCCCACCTGCCGACCGCCGGCGCCTGGCTGGGCGTGGTGCTGTGCGGGCTCGGCGGCGGACTCGGCGGCGGACTCTTCGCCACCGCGCTGATCGGCGGCAGCCGGCGGCTCGCCACCCTGGCGGCGCAGCGGCCGATCGCGCTGGCCTTCGCCCTGGGCCTGGTGGTGGCGCTGCTCGGCCTGCTCTCGCACGGCAGCACCTACGGCACCGGCTATGACCAGGCGCGCGGCCTGCTCACCGGACGCGCCGACCCGGGCCTGCTGTTCCCGGCCTACAAATGGCTGGCCACGCTGGCCTCGTATCTCACCGGCAGCCCCGGCGGCATTTTTTCCCCGTCGCTGGCCACCGGTGCCGGCCTCGGTGCCGACCTTGCCCCGCTGGTGCCGCAGGCGCCGCTGGAAACCATGGTGGTGCTGGGCATGGCCGGCTATTTCACCGGAGTGACGCAGTCGCCGCTGACCGGAGCGGTGATCGTAATGGAGATGGTCGACGACCACGCCCTGATCCTGCCGATGCTGGCCACCTCCTTCCTGGCACTGGCCGTGTCGCGCCTGGTATGCAAGCAGCAGATCTATCGCGCCCTGGCGCTGCCCTTCCTCACGCCGCCGCAAGCACGGGCCTGAAGCGCGCCAACTCCGTGTCCACCCGTTCCCGCATCGTGGCGCAGCAGAAAGCCTGGGCGCTGGGCGCGGGCCTGCAACCGATCGCTCCGGGTTATCTGGACAGCGTCGACGCCAATCTGCGCCTGCCGATGTCGCCGCGCACGCTGGCCGCGTTCCAGGCCGAGGAAGCGGCCGAGCTGAAGGACTATCCGCGCTACCCCGCCAAGCTGCGCGCGCTGTTCTCCTCGGCGGCGCTGGTGGTCAACGTCTTCGAGCACTGGGTGGAGCGCGATCCGGCGCCGCTGCTGGCTGCCCTGGGCATCGAAGGCAGGGCGCAGCGCATCGACTTCGAGGCGCGCTTCCCGATCAGCCCAGAGGGCACGCCGCCCAATGCGGATGTCGCCATCGCCCTCGCCGGCGGGCGCACCATCGGCATCGAAAGCAAGTTCACCGAATGGCACCTGCCGCGCCGTCCGGCCAAGATCCGCTTCAAGGACAAATATTTTCCGGAGGAGACGAAGCTATGGAGCAGCCGCGGCCTGCCCGGCTGCCAGGGCCTGGCCGAGGAGCTCCAGGACGGCCGTACCCGCTACCGCTACTTCTACGCCACGCAGCTGCTGAAACACGCGCTGGGCATGGCGACGCAGTGCGCCGGCGGCATCGGCCTGTACTACCTCTATTACGACTGGAGCGGGCCGGCGGCGCGGGAGCATCGCCGGGAAATCGAGCGCTTCGCCGGGCGCGTCGGCGCGGAACTGGGTTTTCAGGCGCTCAGCTACCAGGAGCTGTTTCAGCGCCTGCGCCAGTCCATCGTGCCGGTGGACGCGGACTACCTGGCCTATCTGCAAGCGCGCTACTTCGGCGGCTGAGCCGCATCGCTGCGTCCCATCAGGCACATCAGGGTGGCCATGCCGTGCAAGCATTGCGTTTCCCGCTCGCCCTTCAGCACATAGGCCTTCAGCTCGCAGATGGTGAGCGTGCGCCCGCTGCGGATCACCTGCCCCACCGCGCGCACGCGCTCGCCATCGGCCGGCGCGATCAGGTTGACCTTGAACTCCACGGTGAGCACCGAGCTGTCGGCGGGGAACAAGGTGTACGCCGCGTAGCCGCCGGCCGAATCGGCCACGGTGCTGACCATGCCGGCGTGAAAAAAGCCATGCTGCTGGCTCAGCTCCGGCCGGAACGGCAGATCGATCTCCACCCGCCCCGGCTCCACGCTGTGCAGCACCGCGCCGAGATGGGACATGGCGCCCTGGCGGGCGAAACTGTCGCGCACACGACTCGCGTAATCCGGATCGACAGCTTGCATGGTGACTCCGCCCTTTGGCCCGCAGTGAATTATGCGGCGGCGACGCTGCGGCACCCAAATCGGGCCTTGCTGACGGGCTTGTCGGGTCCACGCCGCCGTCCATCGCGGCCGGCTGAATCAAGCGCTGCTTTTGCCGCCATATAGCGCATGGGCCGCTCGCGGCCGTTTTCGATCAAGCCATGTTGAAGATGCTGCGTTCATGGTTGCACCCAGCTGCCGCTCACGCGGATGGGCCTTACAAGGGCCGTTCGCTGCCGCTGCCGGCGGGCACCATCGTGGCGGAGCAAGGCCTGCGGCACCTGCACGATGCACCCGGCGGCCATGCCGTGACGGCGCAGCTGGACGAAGCCTACGTCGTCATGCAGCTGCTCGACCGCGGCCGCTGGTATGCGGCCTGGCAGCCCTACCTCGGCCGCTGGGACCTGCTGCACCTCGACGAGGAAGATGCGGCAGCAGCCGCGCCCGCCGCGATCCCGCCGCGCCGCGCGAAAGCGCTAGCTCAGTAGCTCGTAGACTCCTCCCTTTTCCAGCGCGGCCTTGTAGGCCGGCCGTGCGTGGATGCGCTGCAGGAACGCTTTCAGCTTCGGCGCGCCGGCATCCGGCCCGCCGCGCGCGGCGGCGGCTTCCAGGGGGAAACTCATCTGGATGTCGGCGGCGGTGAATTCCTCGCCGGCGAACCAAGTGCTTTTGCCCAGCTCGCTCTCCATATAGCCCAGGTGCAGCTTGAGCTGCGGGTCGATGAAGGCGCCGCGCACGTTCTTGACGATGCCGCGGGCGATGGGCTTGACGAAAAACGGCATCGGCGCGGTGGCGATGCGACCGAAAATCAGCTTGAGCAGCAGCGGCAGCATGGCCGAGCCTTCGGCGTAATGCAGCCAGTAGGTGTAGCGCAGCCGCTCGGGGGTGCCGGCCGCCGGAATCAGCCGGCCGTTGCCGTAACGCCCGAGCAGGTACTCGATGATCGCGCCCGACTCGGCCACGGTGTTGCCGTCGTCCGTGATCACCGGCGACTTGCCCAGCGGATGCACCGCGCGCAACTCGGGCGGCGCCAGCATGGTCTGGGCGTCGCGCTGGTAGTGCTTGATCTCGTATGGCAGACCCAGTTCCTCCAGCAGCCACAGCACACGCTGCGAGCGGGAGTTGTTGAGATGGTGGACCGTGATCATGATGGCGGAGCGTTCCTGTAGAGCCTGAGCGAGGCCCACCATTCCGCAAAAGCACCGTCCGGTCAACTCGGCGGCATCAAACCGGCCCGGGAATCTCGGCGCTTACAGACGTTCCAGGTTCTCCGCCGGCGCCAGCGAGGCCAGGTGAGAGCCGCCGGCGATGTGCAACAGCAGCAGGCGATCGAGCTTGAACAGCGCCAGCAGCCGCAGGCTGAGAAACAGCAGCACTGCGCTGACGGCGATGATGCTGCGTATGCCTGCACTCATGACGCTCTCCCTCACTCGATCCGCTAGGTTGACGCCGTTATAAGACTCCTCCGATTTACCGGGGCTGAACGGACTGCGCGGCCAGGCGGCAGCGGCTTCGTGACGAGCGGTTCATGTACACTTTTTCTCCAGGGGGAAGGCAGACCCGAGCGGTTCCGATGGCTTAGAGTCCGCACTCACCAATCCGCAACCCAAGCCAGACCCGGCCAATCCATGATCGACCTGCGCAGCGACACCGTGACCCGCCCCTCGCCCGGCATGCTCAAGGCGATGAGCGCCGCCGAAGTCGGCGACGACGTCTGGGGCGACGATCCCACCGTGGCGAAACTGCAGGCCGCCGTGGCGGAACGCGCCGGCAAGGCAGCCGGCCTGTTCTTTCCCAGCGGCACGCAGAGCAACCTTGCCGCCCTGATGGCGCATTGCGAGCGCGGCGACGAGTACCTGGTCGGCCAGCTGGCCCATACCTATCGCCACGAAGGCGGCGGCGCCGCTGTGCTGGGGAGCATCCAGCCGCAGCCGATCGAGAATGCGCCCGACGGTACGCTGCCGCTGGACAAGATCGCCGCCGCCATCAAGCCGCTCGACGCTCACTTCGCGCGTACCCGCCTGCTGGCCCTGGAGAACACCCTGCACGGCATGGTGCTGCCGGCTGCCTATGTGAAAGAAGCGACGCAACTCGCCAGGAGCAGGGGCCTGGCCACTCACCTGGACGGCGCACGCGCCTGCAATGCCGCGGTCGCTTCACGGACGACCCTGGAACAAATCTGCGCGCCCTTCGACTCCGTTTCGATCTGCTTTTCCAAGGGCCTCGGCGCCCCGGTCGGCTCGGTGCTGGTGGGAGGCAAGGAGCTGCTCGCCCGTGCGCATCGCTGGCGCAAGGTGCTGGGCGGCGGCATGCGCCAGTCCGGCGTGCTGGCCGCCGCCTGCTTGTATGCGCTGGAGCACAACGTCGAACGCCTGGCCGCGGATCACGCCAACGCCGCGGCGCTGGCGCAGGGACTGCGGCAGATCGGTGAAATCAAGGTGACCGGACAGGCGACCAATATGGTGTTCCTGCAACTCCCGCAAGAACACTGCGCGCCGCTGGAACTGTATCTGAAGCAGCAAGGCATCCTGATACAGGGAGTCTATGGCGCGCGCCTGGTGACGCACCTGGATGTGGCGGAAGCGGACGTCGGAATCGTGGTGAAAGCGGTGAAGAGCTACTTCGCTCGGACCTGAAGTTCCTGCTGAACTACCCCCTCTCCCCACGAACGTGGGGAGAGGGTTGGGGTGAGGGGCGCGCGGCTGGAACAGCGGTGCAGTCTTTTTACCGTCGAAGCGAAAAGCTCAAAGCGGTCTCCGTATCAAACATATCCCTGCCATCCCTGGCGAGATCTCATCCGACTAATGACCCCCTGCCCGGCCATCCATGGCCGGGCGTTCGCAAATAAACGATGACATTGAGTCATCAGTTCGCACATTTCGCTCTCGCCGTTCCCTGCCATCCCTGGCGAGATTTCACCCGACTAATGACCCCCTGCCCCGCCATCCATGGCCGGGCGTTCGCAAATAAACGATGACATTGAGTCATCGTTTATTTGCTCACCCACCAAGGATAAAACGGCGGCATTTCGGAAGCCTTGCCCTTGAACTCCGGCGCGCGCTTCTCCAGGAACGACGTCACGCCTTCCTTGCCGTCCTGCAGGCTGGTGTAGTACACCGCCAGCGAGTCGATCTTGTGCGCTTCCAGCGGGTGCGGCTGCGCGGTGTTGCGGTACATCATCTGGCGGGTCAGGGCGATGGCCACGGGCGAGCGGTTGTCGATGATTTTATGCGCCAGCTTGTAGGCCTCGGCCAGCAGCTGGTCCGGCGCATAGACCGCTTTGACCAGGCCGCCGCGCCTGGCTTCCTCGCCGTCGATGATGTCGGCGCTGTAAGTCCACTCCAGCGCCTGCGCGATGCCGACGATGCGGGGCAGGAACCAGGAGGAGCAGGCTTCCGGCACGATGCCGATCTTGCCGAAGACGAAGCCGATGCGCGCCTTCTCCGAAGCCAGGCGCACGTCCATCGCCAGCGTCATGGTCGCGCCGATGCCGACCGCGGGGCCATTGATGGCGGCGATCACCGGCTTCTTGCAGTCGAAGATGGACAGGGTGACGCGGCCGCCGGTGTCGCGCAGGCCCTGGAAGATCGCCGGATCGTCGAGGCGCTCGTTCATGTCGCGCAGGCTTGGCTGCAGCGATTCGTCCAGGCCGAACACATTGCCGGCCCTGGTCAGGTCCATGCCGGCGCAGAAGGCGCGGCCGGCGCCGGTGACCACCACGGCGCCCACCGCATCGTCTTCGCTGGCGCGGCCGAAGGCGTGCACCAGCTCGTTGGCCATCTCCACGGTGAAGGAGTTGAGCTGTTCCGGGCGGTTCAGGGTGAGGGTGAGGACGCGGTCGGTGACCGACCAGTCGAGGGTGTTGTATTTCATGTCTTCTCCGAGAGTTCGCCGGACAAGTGTAAGGCGCAAGGGGGTGGCTTTGCGGCCAGCGCCACGCGCCGCAGGGCTAACCGCCGCGGGAAGACCTGCAAATTCGGAAGATAAACGATGACGCCGGGCCATGTGCCAGCCACATGGCCCCATCCAGAACCGCACAAAAAAGGCGGATCGCCGCAGCGATCCGCCTTGACCCGGATTGATTTGCCGCGAGCCGCCTTAGTTGCTGCCGGCACCCGACGAGGAACTACCCGTCGCGGCGCCGCCCGAGGAACTGCTGGATGAGGACGACATGCCATCCGCCGGGGTGGTGGAAGTAGTCGAGGGAGACGCTGCAGCCGGCGCCTCGTTCTTGTTGCATGCACCGAGACAGGCGCCCACAGCGACGATGCCCAGGGCGAATGCGATATTCTTCAGCGTGTCCATTGACTTCCTCCATGAAATGAGACATTTGCAAATGCTGGAAATCCAGCCGGACGGACAGATGACACACAGTCACCCGCTTGCGGAAGCTTCCCCGCTCGTCCCTTAATGGACCGCTTCATGGCCTGACAGTTCATTCAAGCCGCCCAATGTGCGCTACCGATCATTGAGCCCCGGCGGCGAATTGGGCCCTGCCCGGACCTAACTGGAGTTTTTCGGGCTCGAAACCGATGGAGCAGGCGGCGAGTCCTTCCCATCGGCATCGCAATCCCTGACCTCGTCCGCACCGATCACCGCATAGGGCTTGAACTCGGGCACGGCTTGCGCCGCCGCATCCTGCGCCTGGCGCCATTCGTCCAGGCGCCGGCACAACAGTCTGGCTTTCGCGTCGATCGCCTGAGCCCCCCGATCGGCTTCGCTGCCGGCTTCGTCGGCAGTGCCATGCAACAGACCCTTGAATACCTGGCCGAGGGTATGCAGCGCGAAATCCGCGCTTTCCACGCCGAGGTCCTTCGCCTGATCGGTGAAGGCCACGCCCTCGGCGTCGTATTGGGCCAGCGCGGCCTGCGCCTGGGGTGTCACCGCCACGTCGGCGCCGCCGATGTTGAGCTTGCCCTCGCCGCTGACCTGCGCGCGGTCGTGACCCTTGATCTTGATCACCACGTTGCCGTTCTTCAGCGACACCGTGCCGCTGTCGAACAGCAGGAAGCCGTGACGGCTGGACGCAGCGTGCACGCACGTCGAAAACGATATGGCCAGCAACAGGGCCAGGAACCTGGCATTGATGTGATTCATGGCGACCTCGACGCTCCGGTAGCGGCGGCGCCCGGAAGGCGCCGCTCCAATGTCGGCAGTTGGATGCAGCGACTTGGCGTTACGGATTCATCCGCGGCTAAACTGGCCCCATCCGCCGCTTCCAGCCCCGCCGCGCCAGCCTGTGCCCATAGTCTCCACCCCCCGGACCCTCCGCAGCAACGGCTACGACCTGAGTTATGTCGAGGCGGGCAGCGGCCCTCCCCTGCTGCTGGTGCATGGCAGCCTTTGCGACTACCGCTTCTGGCGGCCGCAGATGGAGCCGCTGTGCGCACAGCGCCGCGTCATCGCCCTGAGCCTGCGCCATTACTGGCCGGAAAGCTGGGACGGCGGCGGCCAGGGCTTCTCGCTGCAGCAACATAGCGACGATCTCGCCGCCTTCATCACCGCGCTGAATGCGGGGCCGGTGGACCTGGTCGGCCATTCGCGCGGCGGCAGCGTGGCCTACCGGCTGGCGCGGCAGCATCCCGCGCTGCTGCGCTCCCTGGTGCTGGCGGAGCCGGGACTGGACATCGCTCCGATCGGCGGCTCAGCCGACCTGAACCGCGGCGATTTCCGCCAGCGCGCCCTGGCCCTGATCCGGGCCGGGGATGCCGACGCCGGCCTGTCGCTGTTCATCGACACGGTCAGCGGCGCGGGCACCTGGGCACGCATGGTGCCCTGGCTCAAGCGCATGATGCACGACAATGCCAACACCCTGTTCGGCCAGGCTGCGGAGTCCTACGACACCGTCACCGCCGCAACCCTGCCGCAGCTGCGCCGGCCGCCGCTGCTGATCGGCGGGGCGCAAAGCCCGGCGCCCTATCCGGCGCTGCTCGACGCACTCGCGGCACTGTGGCCCGAGGCCCGGCGCGCCACCATCGCCAACGCCTCGCATGCGATGAACCTGTGGAACGTGAACGCTTTCAACCAGGCGCTGGAGTCGTTCCTGTCCGCGCCATAAGCGGCGACCGCGGCGACCCCCGGCGACCCCCGGCGACCAATTCCACATCTTTTGCACCAATCCCGCATCGGCCCGGCACACGCGATCCCTAGCATCGGCGCTGGGGCAATCCCGCCCCATCGCATCGAGTCGCGCCATGTCATCCCCGCAGATTCTGCAAGCCAGCACAGCGGCGCCCATCCCACCGGCTGCAACGACGGACAGCGTTGTTGAAGATGCCGTCCCGCGCAGCAGCGAATGCCTGCGCTTCGTCACCGGCGAATGGCTGATCGACGAATGCTGGCGCGAAGCTGCGGCAGGCGGCCGCCATCACATAAGGCATCGCCGTCGGCTATATTTCCAGCGCAGCGCCGCCTCGCCCTGCGAAGCCATGGGCGAGATCGCCGCATGCGAGGCAGGCGCCCCGGTCATGGGCGCGATGCGTCCGCTCCTGTTTCGCAGCGGCGAGCGCTGCGCCATCGTGCTGGGCCAGGTCGTATTCCAACGCTGGCAGCGACAGCAGGGCCCATACTGGTACCGGGTGATGACGCAGCCATTCGGCGCCGCCGCGTTCTTCCTGCGCAGCTATCTGAAGGAACGCGATGCCGACGCCCTGGCACACAGCCTGAACCTGCCGGATGTCGCCTACGACTTCGGCCATATCGATCTGGAACGCAATGTGCTCGTCACCTGCCGGCAGCTGGCGGACCCGCGCTTTCCGCAATTCCTGGTCTACAGCGCGGCCGAATACGGCGTCGCCTGGCAGTTCGACACCGAGCGCACGCGGCGCGTCAATGGCATCCAGCTCTAAGACTGGTGCTTATCCGTCGACAGCTTCGAGGGCTTACACTGCAGCAGGCCAATGCACGGCGCGACCATGCCCGAATTGCCGGACCTGACCGTTTACCTGGAGCGCATCGAAGCCTATACGCTGGAGGCGCCCCTGCTGCGCCTGCGCATCGGCAATCCATTCGTGCTGCGCACGGTGGAGCCGGCGCCGGCGGCATTCGCGCAGCGCCGGCTGCAAGGCACATCGCGCATCGGCAAGCGTCTGGTATTCGAGTTCGAAGGCGAACACTTCGCCGTCATCCACCTGATGGTCCTCGGCCGGCTGCACTGGAAGAAGCCGGCGGCTGCCATTCCGAAAGGCTCCGGCCTGGCCGCTTTCGATTTTGAACACGGCACCTTGCTGCTGGTGGAGCATGGCAGCAAGCGCCGCGCCGCGCTGCATCTGATCTCGGGCCGGGAAAACCTGCGAGCCTTCGACCGCGGCGGACTGGAAGTGCCGCAGGCGAGTCTTGCCGCATTCACCGCGGCGCTGGGGCGCGAGAACCACACCCTGAAACGCGCACTGACCGATCCCGGCGTGCTCAGCGCCATCGGCAATGCCTACTCCGACGAGATCCTGCACCGCGCGCAGCTCTCGCCCTTCAAGCAGACGCGCGCGCTCGACGCCGGGGAACTGCAGCGCCTGTTCGACGCCACGCGCGCCGTGCTGGCCGAGTGGACCCAACGGCTGCGCGCCGAAGCCGGCAGCGGCTGGCCGGAAAAGGTCACGGCATTCCGCCCCGAGATGGCAGTGCATGGCCGCTACAAGCAGGCCTGTCCGGTTTGCGGCGCGCCGGTGCAGCGCATTGTCTACGCCGACAACGAGGCCAACTACTGTGCGCGCTGCCAGACCGAAGGCCGCCTGCTGGCGGATCGCGCCCTGTCACGCCTGCTGAAAAGCAATTGGCCGAAAACCCTGGATGAACTGGAACGCTAGGGCCAACGCTAGCGCCTGTAAGAATTGTGACAACGCGCATATGACAGCCTGCAAACCGCGATCGTCGCCTTGCCTCGCAAGGCGACGAAAAGGTCATTCATTCACAACTGTCATGTCCTGGTTAGAAAATCGTCACAACCGGTAAAATGCACGCAATGGCGGGCCTTGCAGCAAATGTGACAGGCAGTTGTACAAAAGTTATCGACAGGCATTGTGGATAGCCCGATGTCGGCGAGTTGAAAAGATTTCAGCCGAAATGCAGACCTCGGCCGCGGGCAGCTTTTCGCCGACTCGCAGTCAATGCAGCGGCCTGGCGCGGAAAGCCCCGCGCAAGCCCGACACCGCCGGGTTAATCGACGTGCAGCAACACACCGGCGCAGCGAACGTAAAGGGCGATGGCCAGGGCGATGCTGGCCACCAGGTACAGCGGCACCGAGATCACCATGTACAGCGCGGTCTGCGCCACTTCAAGCAGGTCCGCGGTCAAATTCCGGTTCACCGCTCCGGGCCACAAGCGGTCGAGCTCGACGTAATCCTCTCGCACCACGGCTTCAACCGAGTGAAATTTCCGCATGGGCTTTTCAAGCTTCACAGGCTACCTCCCAGGTACCCCATAGTCGGCGACGGAAAATCCGGCGCGCTTTCTTCTATGCCCCATTTCACAGTAGATCCCGCCAACCTTGCTGCACCGCCGATACGCCCCCGCATGCCGCCTGGCGGGAAACGGAAATCGCACCTGACGGACGGCCACGACGCGGGGATATTCGGCATCAATGCCGGATGCACAGCCGGATTCCCGGATTGATCCCTGCGCTGTCAGCCTTACGGAAGGTTGCTGGTATCTCTCCCTTTTTTGTTTTTGCCTATGCGCTTTTGCAGCGCCGGTCATCCCATGACCCTGACCTGACTTTAGTCGATTGCACCACCGCTTGTGAAGACCCGTTCACCTTTTTAGAAAGAATCTCTATAGGTACTCTCCAATACGAGTTTTCGAGGCCGTTTTCGTCCGTTTATTGCACCAATTGGGAGCAATTTTCGGCGAATCCGGCCTGTCATAAAGAAGACCGCACCGTCCGGTACCTCGCCGCTGGCGCCGCCGATTCACCTTCCCGGCGCCGGAACCCGCTCCACCCGCGTGCTCCACCACACCAGCGCGAGCAGCAGCACCTGGATCACCAGACGCAGGCTCAGCAAAGCCGGCGGGATTTTGGGGAACAGTTCCGGGTGCTGCCACATGTAGATATTGGCCGGCGATACGCACAGGATCAGCAACAGCAACCCCAGCCCGGCCCACGGCCGCGTGGCACGGGAAATCAGCCCGAACGCACCCAGCAATTCGAACACGCCGCTGACATAGACCGCCGCGAGCGGCCAGGGAATGTAGGGAGGAACGATGCTGACAAAAAAGCCGGTGGCTACGAAGTGGCCGATGCCGCCGCCGAAAAACCACAGGAAAACAAAAGCCAGACCCGCGAACTTGTATTTGGACATGAGCGTGTAGGGAAGTCAGGGAACAGCACCGGAATCCGGCCGCAGCCCATTTTGCACGGTTCCGCGGAAGGCCTGCGGCCCGAAGTGTTGAACCGGCCGGCGCCGATGGCCGTGAAACGGCCGCAGGCTCTAAACTCGGCGTCTTCCAAAAACCTTGGGCACCCGTACATGCAAGCACTCCGGCGCCGTCTCGTTTCCATCGCCAACGGCGCCCTGCTTGGCCTGCTGCTCGCCGCCTGCGCCGGAAAGCCTCCGGCCATGGCCACCGCCGACGCGGCGCCGGCAGCCGCGCTGCCGGCGCCAACGACCGCGCATGTCGGCCACGTGTTCCTGCTGGTGCTGGAGAACGAGGACTACGACAACTCGTTCGGCGCGGAGTCGCCGGCATATCTGGCGAAGACCTTGCCGGCGCAAGGCGCGCTGCTGCCCAACTACTACGGCACCGCGCACAACAGCCTGGGCAATTACATCGCCCTGATCAGCGGCCAGGCCCCCACCGGCAATATGCAGATGGACTGCCATGACTTCGTTGAATTCAAGGCCACTGCCGGTTTCGATGCCGACGGACAGCTGCCCGGCCAGGGCTGCGTCTATCCCAGCGAAGTGCGCAGCCTGCCGGACCAGCTGGAACAGGCGGGCCTGAGCTGGCGCGGCTACATGGAGGACATGGGCAACGATCCGCGGCGCGAGGCCGCCACTTGCGGACACCCGACGCCGGGCGCCACCGACCCCGCGCGCAAGGCCCAGGTCGGAGATGAGTACGCCACCAAGCACAATCCCTTCGTCTACTTTCACCGCGTCATCGACGATACCGCGCGCTGCGACCGGCATGTGGTGAACCTGAAGCAGCTGGGCGCCGACCTGGCCAGTGCCGACAGCACGCCGGACTTCGTCTTCATCACGCCGGGCCTGTGCCATGACGGCCACGATTCGCCCTGCGTCGACGGCCAGCCCGGCGGACTGGTGTCGGCCAACGCATTCCTGCAGCAATGGGTGCCGCTGATTCTGGACTCCCCTGCCTTCAGGCAGGACGGCGTGCTGATCGTGACCTTCGACGAATCCAACGGCCCGCAGAGCGACTCCTCGGCCTGCTGCGGCGAAGTGGCGGGACCGAATGCGCGCCATCCCGGCCTCACCGGCGCGGGCGGCGGGCGCACCGGCGCGGTGCTGCTGTCGCCTTTCATCAAGCCCGGCACCGTCTCGTCGGTGGCCTACAACCACTACTCGCTGCTGCGCAGCATCGAGGACCTGTTCGGACTGCCCTACCTGGGCTATGCCGCGGCGAACACGCAAACAGGATTCGGCGGCGATGTCTTTACGCAGCGGATGCCCGAGTTCCCGGCCAAGCGCTAAGTCCCGGCCGGCCATCGTTTTGAGGACAAGCCCAAGCTCAAGACGCCTTACAAAAACATGATCGGCGCCGCTCCGCTAAGAAGGGGGTGCGGTAATTGCCTCGCGCTGCGGCGCCAAGGGCGAATCTTCGGACAATGCGACGTCATCGCCAGCGGGTAAAACCCCCAATTGACGCCACAAGGCTTCGAGTTCGCCTGCAGCAGGGCTTGGGGTAGCACCCATCTGCTTGTAGAGTTCCATCAGTACAGGCACTCCGGTAGCCCGGTCTCCGGCAGTGAGCACTCGCTCGACAGACCAGTCCTGCCGGATGCTCCCGCCAGCGGCGAGCACTCCGCGCAAGGCGTCCTGCAACCCCATCCGATTGCCCGTTCGCCGCCGGATTTCGACGTCGGCCATCAGGCAGAACAGCGCTCCGCCCCAATAGGTCCGGCCCCAGGTTGGTGTGTAGTCCAATCCCTGGTCTCCGGGAACCGGCATGCCTTTGACCATCCCGTGAAACATGTCCGCCCATACCTTGTGAACGCTGACCGCTCCCACCTGAGCGCGGGCGATCGGCTCGACGTAGGTCGCAATGCCTTCCTCCAGCCAGTGGCTGTTGTCGGGGACGGAGGGCACCGAAAGATGGACCATCTCGTGGGTCATCACCCAGTCGCGCTGCAGCGCGGCCATGTCGGCGCTGCGCCCCAGGCGAACGACGATCAAGGGATTGCCGTCGTCGCTGCCGCCATAGGTGGTTCCCCCGGAAATATGGTCACCGTCGACCGGCTTCAAAACCAGGCGAACCCTGTGGACCGGAAACCGCCCGAAGTAACTCGTCACGGCCTGCGCAGACTCGGTGACCCAATCGCAAACCTGGGAGGGAGACACACTGAATTCTTGCGGGTCGAAGATGAGATCGACATGGCCTCCGCCCAAGTCGAAGCCGTTCCTTGTCGTGCATTGATGGGAAAGCGCGGAGCCGTCGGTCCGCGGCGGTACGGTTCCGGCCAAGTTCGCCGAAACGGCGCCAACGACGAGCAGCGCCGGCGCCACAACAACCATCCATTGCATGAACATTACTCCTGGGAGCGGGGATAGAGGGCGGTCACGGCTCGACGGAAGCTTCCCTCATCGCAAAACATACCGTTCCTTCCCGGGCTGCGAAATGCTCGCCCGTTCAGAATTTATGCCCCAGCCCCCCATCGGGGCAGCTCGATTCGAACAGGCTCCCAATCTCGGATCAGATCCAGCAAGAACTCGCGAGCATACATTTGGGACGCTCGGGTATTGCCGCAAATTGCCCCTGAAATACGATGTTCAAGCCGATCAACTCTATTAAGTGCCTGGAACGTCGATGAAAAACTGGCTCACCTCTCTCGCCTTGGGCACCAGCGTTGTCTTGTTGCTTTTGTGGCAATTTCCCGCATTCTCCCAGGCTGTTGCCAACCTGCCGCCGCCGACATTCGATGAACCGGCCGGCACCGCCAGTTCGGAGAAAGCGGTGCTCTCGGGCGGCTGCTTCTGGGGCGTGCAAGGGGTATTCCAGCACGTCAAGGGCGTCACCCGCGCGCTGTCCGGCTATTCCGGCGGCAGCGAGGCCAACGCCCAATACGAGATCGTGAGCACGGGCACCACCGGGCACGCAGAGTCGGTGGAGATTACTTTCGATCCGAAGCAGATCACTTACGGCCAGCTGCTGCAGATCTATTTCGCGGTGGCGCACGATCCCACCGAACTGAACGAGCAGGGACCGGACTACGGCACGCAGTACCGCTCGGCGATCTTCCCGCAGAACGATCAGCAGCGCAGCATCGCCGAGCGCTATATCGCGCAGCTCGACCATGCCAAGGCTTTTCCCCACCCCATCGTCACCAAGGTGGAGCATTTCCGCGGCTTCTACCCGGCGGAGAACTATCACCAGGACTTCCTGGCGCTGAATCCCAGCTATCCCTACATCGTCATCAACGACCTGCCCAAGGTCCGCGACCTGCAACGGCTTTTCCCGGACCGCTACATGGACAAGCCGGTGCTGGTCGCCTCGGCCCTGCCGGCCAAGTAACACTGGCGCCGGGCGGCTCACTCTATTACTGGAGACTTCCCATGATTTCTTCTCGACGCGGCTTTCTTCTGGGCACCGCGCTGGGCCTGCTGGGGCTGCGCAGCCTCGGCAGCGCCGCCAAGGCCGCCCCGGCCGGTAACTTCCCGGTCACACATACCGATGCCGAATGGCACAAGCTGTTGTCACCGGACCAATATGCCGTGCTGCGCGGAGAGGGCACCGAACGGCCCTACAGCAGCCCGCTCGACAACGAGCACCGCGTGGGCGTATTCGCCTGCGCCGGCTGCGACCAGGATCTGTACTCCTCCAAGACCAAGTTCGACAGCGGCACCGGCTGGCCGAGCTTCTGGAAGCCCCTGGACAACGCGGTGTTGGAGACGCAGGACCATTCCTTCGGCATGTTCCGCACAGCGGTGCGCTGCAGCCGCTGCGGCGGCCATCTCGGTCACGTCTTTCCGGACGGCCCGCCGCCCACCGGCCTGCGCTACTGCATGAACGGCGTGGCGATGCGTTTCAGGATGAGCGCAGCTCAAGCCCAACTCGACCTGAAGCTAGTGTAGTAAGCGCTACCAGCCACCTACCACCCGATTCCATAGAGTGCCTCAGGCAAAGTCCCGGGCAACATGATCATCTTTTTAGACAGGGATGATCTATGGCGTAGTTCCGGAAAAAGGACTGAGCTGCTTGTCTTCGCTCTGATCGGCTATGTCCAGCACACCTGACCTGGTTTCTTTACTGGAGAGCGTCGGAAATCACGACCAGGTCGCGTTTAGGGAACTCTATAACTACATCAGCCCAAGAATCTACGGCCTTATGCGTCGCATACTCGTTCATGACGACTTGGCCAACGATGCACTGCAGGAATACTTCGTTCTACTATGGAACAGTGCCGAGCGTTACGACCCTTCTAGAGGGAGCCCCCTCGCCTGGCTCATGACAATCGCCCGCTATCAGGCCTTCGATGTTCTACGCGCCCAACGCGCCCTGAATCGGCATCTGGATTATCGGGATGACATCGACATGGCCGACGAGCTCGAAAATCCGGAACGAAACGCCATACAGCGGCAAGCCTTCTTTCAAATCGGATACTGCTTGGAAAGCCTGAGGCCAGAGCAGAGGTATTGTGTGGTGCTGGCTTACTATCATGGTTATTCCCATGTTGAATTGGCAAGGAAGTTCGACGCGCCGCTGGGTACGGTCAAGACCTGGGTCCGACGAGGCCTGGAACAACTGCGCATCTGTATGGATAAATAGACCTTAGTTCAAACACACGCTCTTTTCGAATAGGACAGAAAACAGTCCCGTTTCCCAAGAGCAAGCAGCACCCACCAACCGAGAGGAACTGCCCATGGAAGCCCTGAGAACCCCCGATGACCGCTTTTCCCAGCTTCCGGACTTTTCCTTCGCCCCGCACTATGTCGACCAGCTCGCCGGATACCCGGGACTGCGCATGCACTACCTGGACGAAGGCCCTGGCGACGCCAGGGTCGCGCTGTGCCTGCACGGGCAGCCAACCTGGAGCTATCTCTATCGCAAGATGATTCCGGCATTCACAGCAGCCGGATACAGGGTGGTTGTTCCGGATCTGTTCGGATTCGGCCGTTCCGACAAGCCGGTTGAGGAGAGTGTCTACACTATCCCGTTCCACCGCACCGCCCTGCAGCGCCTGGTCGAGCACCTGGATTTGCACCGTATCACGCTGGTCTGCCAGGACTGGGGCGGGCTGCTTGGCCTAACGCTGCCGATGGATATGCCCGGTCGGTTCGACCGGCTGCTGGTCATGAACACCGGCCTGGGCACGGGCGACCACCCGCTGGGCGAAGGCTTCCTGGCCTGGCGCGCCTTCAACAACCGCAATCCGGATATGGACATCGCCGGCCTGATGCGGCGGGCGGTGCCGGGGATCACCGATGCCGAGGCCCAGGCCTACGCAGCCCCGTTCCCGGACCAGCGCTACAAGGCCGGCGTGCGCCGCTTCCCCAACCTGGTCCCGGATCATCCCCAGTCCGAAGGGGCGGACATCTCCCGCCGGGCACGGGAGTGGTGGAAAACGCAGTGGGCCGGCGAGAGCTTCATGGCCATCGGGGTCCTCGATCCGGTCCTCGGCCCCCCGGTCATGCAGGCGCTGCGGCGCATCATCCGCGGCTGCCCAGAACCCCTGACGCTCAGCGGCGCCGGACACTTCGTCCAGGAAGCGGGGCCCATCATCGTGGAACAAGCGTTGCAGCACTTCCACGACTAGATGTACGCGCCAGCCGATCGCCATACCGATGACCGAGCTCATCATCTGCGGCGGCGTCGTGGTGATCGTCTTGCAGGTCCTGTCGAACGGAGACGCCATCGAGCTGGACGAGGTGTTGGGCGTCCCTCAGCTCGCTGCTGTGGGCGCCTTCCTGCTGCTGGTAATCATCATCATCGTCCGTGCGTCCCATCTTCCTCCCGGCCCGGGGCACTATCCGGCAACCGGCATGCTGGGACCCGGAGTCAGCGGACTGTTGCTGGCGCTGTTTCCCGAGCGGATGCCGGACGTGGTCCGCGGAGGCACCATGATGACGGCGTTCTGGGCCATCTTTGGCTGGCTCCTGATCCTCTTGTCCATCGGCGTGGTCCTGCTCCTGCAGATCAGTTGATTATCGCTTAGCTCCTTCCACTAGCGGGGAGGGGACCTCGAACCTCGCTGGAGGGTACGGCATGCCGAACACCGCATTCGAACAATGGTCGAAAATGAAGCCGGCATGTTTTGCCGCTGCAAGACCTGCACGATGGGTGTTGGGCATCACACTGCTGCTGATGCTGTTCACATCTGGCTGCGAACGGCGCGCGACTCCTGACTTGCGCCGTTTGTACGAAACGGGCATGGAGCAGCGCCACATCCCGCCGGTCATCATCGTTCCCGGCATTCTCGGCTCGAAACTTCGCGACCGCCGCACGGGCGAAGAGGTCTGGCCCGGATCCGACTACAACCTCTTGTTTAGCGCGCAATCTTTGGCACTGGACATCGATCCCCAGACGCTCGAACCCCGGCCCGATAACATCGAGGCACACGATCTGTTCCGCAGCGCGCTCGGCACCGACGTCTACGGCGCGATCCTTGACACGCTGGAACGCAGCGGCGGCTATGTGCGCGGCACGCCTGGTCAACCCGCGGATCCATCGCAGCGCCGCTACTACATCTTTCCCTACGACTGGCGCCAGGACAATGTTGTAACCGCGCGCAAGCTGGATGGGCTGATCGAGCAAATCCGCCGCGACTACCACGACCCGCAGCTCAAGGTCGACGTCGTCGCGCACAGCATGGGCGGCCTGATTCTTCGCTATTACCTGCAGTACGGCACGGTCGATGTGTTGGGCGGCAACGAGTTCAAAGCCAACTTCGCGGGTGCCTCGAAGCTGCGTACCGTGGTGCTGCTGGGCACTCCGAACCTGGGATCGGTCAGTGCCTTGCAAAGCTTCCTGCGCGGCCATCGGGTTGGATTGCAGCACATTCCCACAGAAAGCCTGGCGACCATGCCCAGCATCTACGAATTGCTGCCACACCCGATCAATGACTGGATTATCGGCGTGGACGGCAAGCCGCTGGAGCGTGACTTGTTTTTTGCAGGGACCTGGCTGGCCTATCGATGGTCGGTATTTGATCCGGAGGTGCAGGCCCGCATTAGGGCCCACTTTGCCCGCGCCGCAGACGGCGATGCTTACGTGAAGACCCTGCAAGGCTATTTCGCAAAGCGCCTGGAGCGCGCCCGGCGGTTCGTATGGTCGCTCAGCTACAACGAAACCCAACAGGCGCCCGTCAAGCTCGTGGTATTCGGCGCCGACTGCCGACTGACGCCCGCCCGCGTGGTGGTGGAGGATGCTGATGGGGGCGGTGAAGCCCAGGTGCGCCTGTATCCCGAGGATATCCGGCATCCCGTGCCGGGCGTGGACTATTCGGAACTGATGCTGGAACCAGGCGACGGAGATGTCACGAAGCCATCCCTGCTGGCGCGTCAATCGCTGAATCCGACAGTGCAACGCTCCGACGACCTGTTCTTTCCGCTGGCCTACTCGTTCTTCCTGTGTGAAGACCATGAACACTTGACCGGCAACATCAATTTCCAGGACAACTTGCTCAACATCCTGCTGTCCCAGGAGCATCCCTGGGAGCCGCCTCCGGCCAAGTCGGGAAGCCCTGAGCACGCGCCGTAGGCGTCTACACCTGTATTGCCGGTCAAATCCCAGCGGCAGGCCTCACCGTGATTGAGCCGGTCTCGACGTCACAGGCCAAGGCTGATTTTGGAGCGAGCGGCACGGATGGAATCGGAACGGGCTGACACAAAATCCGAACGCGCGGCTGTATCCAGTGGTGCGCTCGGGCCAGCATTCTGGTTCGGCGGGCGATCGAAGGAATGGCCCGCTCATCGATAACCAACTCTCACTAGCCAAGGACTCTCCCATGAAATTCGCAAAGACATTGAACGGCGTGGCGCTGGCCACCGCGGCGGCAACCCTGTTCCTCACCGCGCCTGTCGCGAGCGCCGGCAAGACCTCCCATGCCAAGCTCGGCGAGTGTGCCGGTGTCAACTCCTGCAAGGGGCACAGCAGCTGCAAGAGCGCCAACAACGCCTGCAAAGGCCAGAATTCGTGCAAGGGTCAGGGATTCGTTGACCTGACCAAAGACCAGTGCGACCAGGTCGGCGGCACGTTCCAGGCAGCACCGAAGTAGTAGGTCTCCGTGGTGTGAGTTATTCGCTGGTCGCCGTGACAGCGACCAGCGTCTTTTTGCCGCATCGCAAGCGCCCCAAAGGACTGGACCCCGAACAACAGCCCTTCAAGGGCCACACCTCAGTTGAACCTTCAAGATCTGTCCCGTGGGCCGCGCGACCATCAGGCCTATGCTGCCGCCGGATGGTCGAAGTATCCATGTTCTGACGTCCCGAACCCTGCTGCCGGCGACGTCACGATCGTCGATTCGCAGGACCCGATCGCCAATCGCGAGCGGGCTCATGGCGGCGGGTGAATTTGGAATCAGTTCATCCACGGTGATGGACATCACCACCCTATGCAACAGCGTTCCATGGGTGATGATGCAGACCGACAGGCCGAGCCGCGGCTTCGTAGACCTGAACAGCATGCCTAGAATGGCGATCAAGGAAACCCCGTCGTTGGTGGCTGCAGCCGTGCGGCCGATTGAGGATGCAGGATGATTGAAATTGCCGGCTGGCGGCTATAACCAGACAGCCGGTATTTGTGATTGGACGTTCACCGAGAGTCCCAATCAGTACAGGGCCAGCCGGCTTGCGGACCGCACCTGCCCCGGCCCCAGCCCCGTCAACCGTTTGAAGGTGCGCCTGAATGAGGCCTCGGTGCTGTAACCGAGCAGTTCAGCCACCGTCGCCACGGAGATTCCCTGGTCGCGCAGCATTCGGTGGGCTTCGTTGATACGCCATTGCGTCAGGTACTGGACCGGCGCCAGCCCCATGAGCTCCGCAAAGCGCAGGGCGAAACTGGTTCGGGACATGCCGGCCAGTCCTGCCATGCTATGCAGCGTCCAATCGGCACCGGGGCGCGACTGAATCGCGGCCAGCACGTTGGCGATGCGCCGGTCGGTTAGTGCGGCGAATATGCCTTTGAGCTCATCGGCGCTCCGCACGTGGTCAAGAACGGCCATTGTGAACAAGCTGTCGGCGAGCTTGTTCCTGACGACATGCCGACCGACGTCATCCGAGGAGGATACTTCGATCAAGGTCCGGGCTATATTCTGAAAGGCGCCGCTTACTGCGCCGTGGCGAACGACGAAGTGGCTTGGCAGGGCCGAGAAGACCGGATTCCGTGCTCCGGATACGAATTCCATTTCCCCGCACAGGATAGTGGTGTAATCGCTCGCCGCGATCGGCGCTTCCGTGTGCGGGCAGGCCGACAAGATATGTGCCGTGCCCTTGGGAAAGACGATGAAGTCCCCGCTGCGCAGCAGGATGGGAGTGTCGATGCTCGGGCCTGAGACCATGCACTCGCCCTGCTCCATCAGATGAAACTGGCCACGGGATGTCTCGGGCTCCCGGTCCACCCAGTCGCCGCAATATCGGGCGCTGGTGATCACCTCGATCCGCAGCTGATAGGAGCTCAGCGCCGTTTCGAGAACGACTTCAATAGGCGCCCGACTCATGACCCGGTCCGGCGTGTCGACGACTGCGGATCGGAGCCCGGACTGATGGCCGCCCGGATCGGAGTACGAAAAGAGATCATTTGCATGGGGGCCATCGTAGAGGCCGCTAGAAGGTGCGGATATCGCAACACTTCCCCCATTTATGGCCGATCATCCGCCGTAGCCTCGGCCTAAGCATCCGCCAATAGCGATGCACCATCGAGAGGGTGCCCGGGCCCCGGCCGGGACCCGGACGAGCTTCCCTATTGAGCGGAATAGCCGCCATCGATGCCGAGGATTTGCCCGGTGACGTACGCCGCACCCGGGCTGGCCAGGTAGACGATGGCGGCAGCGACTTCGTCGACGGTTCCGGAGCGCTTGGCAGGCATCATGCCGATCAGCCCCGCCTTCATTTCCGCGCTATGCCCGGTAAAGCGGTTCAGCATGGCGGTTTCGATGGGGCCGGGCGCTACGGCGTTGACACGGACGCCGCCGGCTGCGGCCTCAAGCGCCGCGGCTCGGGTCAGGCCCTCCACCGCGTGCTTGCTCGCGGTATAGATGCTGGCTCCGGGCATGCCGACGTGGCCGACGATCGAGGAAATGTTGATGATGCTTCCGCTCCCCTGTTGGAGCATCAGCGGCAGTTCGTGCTTCATCGAAAACAGTACACCCCTGACGTTGGCGTCGAATACGGCCTGGTAGTTGCTCACCGTCACCTCGGTGATGGGGCCAGGGGTGCCCTCGACGCCCGCGTTGTTCACGGCGACATCCAGGCGCCCGAAGGCGCTTTTCGCCTCGCCGACCAGCTTCTCGATCTGGGATTCGTCCGTTACGTCGGTCAGGACGAACTTTGCTTCCCCGCCGGAGAGCGCCAACTCGCGGGCGAATGCTTTTCCCTCTTCGGCGCGACGCCCCGAAATGATCAGCTTCGCGCCCTGGCGGGCAAAGGCCAAGGCCGTGGCACGGCCAATACCCGTAAGCGCACCGGTGATGAGAACGACTGGATTACCTGTATTCATGCTTGATTCTCCTGTGATCGATTCGGTGGACGTTTGTCGGCGGTGTTCATGTCGAAATCACTCGCATCGTGGCGTTCATGCAATTGGCTGGAGGGCTCGCCGAATGTTCTGTTGACCATACGCCCGCGCTGCACGGCCGGCCGATCGAGCATCTCATCGGCCCAGCGCTGGACATTGCTGTAGTCCTGCACGCTCAAGAACTCGCCGGCGCCGTAGAGCCAGCCCTTGGCCAGCCATCCGTACCAGGGAAAGATCGCTATGTCCGCGATGGTGTAGGCGTCACCTGCAATGAAGCTGGATTCAGCGAGCCGGCGGTCGAGTACATCGAGCTGGCGCTTCACTTCCATCGCAAACCGGTCGATGGAATACTCGATCTTGCTCGGTGCATAGGCGAAGAAGTGGCCGAACCCGCCGCCGAGATAGGGCGCGCTGCCCATTTGCCAGAACAGCCAGGACAGGCACTCCGCGCGCTCGGCGCCCGACGTCGGCAACAAGGCGCCGAATTTTTCCGCCAAATAAACAAGAATTGAGCCGGACTCGAAGACCCGGACCGGCTTCGCTCCGCTGCGATCGACCAAGGCCGGAATCTTGGAGTTGGGGTTTACCGCCACGAACCCGGACCCGAACTGGTCGCCTTCGCCAATCTTGATCAGCCAGGCATCGTACTCGGCGCCCTGATGACCGAGAGCCAGCAGTTCCTCGAGCATCACGGTGACTTTCACGCCATTGGGCGTTCCCATCGAATACAGCTGCAGCGGGTGTCGTCCTACCGGCAATTCGCGATCATGCGTAGCTCCGGCGATCGGCCGGTTGATGCTCGAGAATGTGCCGCCATTGGGTTTGCTCCAGGTCCAGACTTTCGGCGGAGCGTATTCGGGAGAACTCTTCATTGCCTCGCCCAAGATAAAGAAAGTCCGCCGAGCGCTTCAGGCCGGCGGATAGTTGGAGGGAAAGAGGGCGCGCTTGGCTTCCTCGTCGTTGCTCGTCTTGAAGGAATGCTCCTTGCCGACGGCGCGTGCCCGTGCCACCGCCGGCCGGGCTTCGACGGTCTCGAACAAGCGCTTCAAGTGGGGATAGGGTCCCAAGGGATCCGCGTCACCCCTCAGCACGAACGAAGCGCGGTCGAGCCAGCCCCAGGCGGACATATCCGCAACCGTATAGCTGTCGCCGACGATGAATTGGCGGCCCGCCAGATGATCGTTCAGCACCTGATAGTGCCGCTGCGCTTCGCGGCGATACCGATTCTGCGCATAGGCAAGCCCTTCCGGCGCGGCCAGCAGAAAGTGGACGGATTGCCCGGAAAAAGGCCCCAGGCCGGAGGCGATGAAGAGGAGCCAGGAAAGCAGCTCAGGGCGATCCGCCGGCGCTCCGAGGAACTTGCCCGTCTTCTCCGCCAAATACAGAAGAATGGCGGTGGAGTCGAATACCCTCGCCTCTCCGCCGGGACCGTCGGTATCGACGATCGCCGGCACTTTGCCGTTCGGATTGATCGCGCGAAAGGAAGGAAGGTGTTGCTCCCCTTTTCGGGTGTCGACGGGGATCAGCTCGTACGGCAGCCCCGTCTCTTCCAGAAAAAGCGCGACCTTCGCCGGGTTGGGCGTCGGGTGAAAGTAGAAGCGGATCATCGACTCCATTCTCCTCGTCGCGGTATCGCAAGTGCGCCCTCGGTGGCGAGTAGCTTGCTGCGGTGTGAACACCCGTTTTTTGCATTTTATCACAATCATTCTAAAATGAAGCCATTGACGAGTCTGAGTGTTTTGAATGGCAAGACCGAGGGAGTTTGACGAAGCATTCGTACTTGGCGCGGCGACCCAGTGCTTCTGGGACCGGGGCTATGAATCGACGTCCGTGAAGGATCTGGTGGCGAAGACGGGGATCACAGCCGCCAGCCTCTACAATGCATTCGGCGACAAGCGCGCGTTGTTTCGCGCGGTCCTTGATCGCTATGTCGAAGGCGGCGTTGCCGATCGGATGCGCCGCTGCCAGACCTTGGCGCCGCGGGAGGCCATCGGGGCATTCTTCGAGGAGATTCTCACCCTCTCGCTGAGCGATCCTGACCACAAAGGCTGCCTGCTGGTGAACTCGGCCCTCGAGATTGCTCCGCACGACGCTGAATTTCAGGAAGTCATTGCCGCCGTGCTGCGCCGCATCGAACAGTTTTTCCTGGGGTGCATCAAATCGGGCCAGGCGGACGGCACCATCACGCGATCGCTGCCGGCGCGAAACCTCGCTCAACATCTGCTGGCGGTACTGATGGGCTTGCGCGCCCTGGCCAGGGTCAGGCCCGAGCGCGCGCTTCTGGAAGGCGTCATCCGCCCGGCGCTCACCCTGCTTGATTTGCCTTGACGATCGAACCGATCAGGAATGACCGGGAAATTGGCGATACGGCTGCTGATGCGGCCCCTAGATGGAGGTGCAGTGTGCGTAAACTATTTCTCAGGTGGACGGCTGTTGTCGCGGCCGCGTTGGGCTGTGCGATGAGTCAGCTGGCCGGCGCGGACTTCGCGCCGAATGCCGAAGCGGCTCAAGCGCTGGGCGTCGGCGCCCAGGCTCCTGACTTTGCCGCCGTGCGCGCTGACGGGTCGGTGTATACGTTTTCGGCAGCTCATCTGGACCGGCCGCAGGTCATCATTTTCTATCGCGGCGGCTGGTGCCCTTATTGCAACCTGCAGCTCGCCGACCTTCATTCAGTGGAACCCAAGCTGCGAGCGGCGGGCTTTGCCGTCGTCTTTCTCAGCACCGATCGGCCCGAGCTCCTGTATTCGAGCCTCAAGAACCCGGATGTCGGCTACACCTTGTTGTCCGACCCCGAGTTGAAGGCGGCGCAGGCATTCCATATCGCCTTTCATCTGGACGACCAGAAGTACGCACAGCAGCTCAAATACGGAGTGGACCTGGAAAAGACCACCGGCACCAAGGCTCACGCACTGCCGGTGCCGTCGGTATTCATCGTCGACGCCTCCGGTGTCATTCGCTTCGTCTATTCCAATCCCGATTTTCGGGTGAGGCTCAGCGCGGACGAACTTTGGAAAGCTGCCTTGCCACTTGCACCGAAGCACTAAGAGCCGATGCGCATCGGACTCAAAAGTGCGTGGTCAGTTCCGTCAGCCAGTCGGGCGACGCCGACACGAGGATGCTTTCGGCCTTGCGGTCATAGCCGGTGACGATTCCCATCCCGATCAACAATAGCAGGGCACCGAGCACCCTCTTTCCACTCTCTGCGGATTGAAGCAGGCGCGAGCGGATCTTGTTGAGGGTCTGGCGCGAAACCGTTCCAAGCAGCACCAACGGCAGCGCCGCGCCGATTCCAAACGCCAGCATGGTCATCGCCGCATGGCCGAGATGCTGACCCGAGCTGGCCAGTGTCGCAGCTGCCCCCAGGGTCGGGCCGACGCAGGGCGTCCAGATCGCGCCCAGCAGGAGGCCAACCAGGAGCTGTCCATGCCAGCTTTCCCCGGAGATGCGGGAAGATAGATTGCCGCTCCGCCCGGCGATCAAGCTGGCCGCCTCGGTGAATCGCCGATAGAGAGCCGGCACGACCAAGATCAAGCCAAAGACCAGCAATATGACTCCGGCAACCAGCCGGAACCGGCTTGGGCTCAGGCCGATCTCGATCCCCACGGTGGCAAGGAAGAGGCCCAGCAGGGTGAATGAGATCGTCAGTCCAAGGCCGAGGGCGACGCCACCCCAGCGATGCGCCTGGGTCGCCGAGGCGATGACGATCGGCAGCAAGGGCAGCACGCAGGGCGAAAGCGTCGACAGCACTCCCGAGAGCAGAGCCAGGAGAAGATCAGCGTTTGACATCCCGCCGGACTCCTACAGCCCCTGGTCCAGCAGTGCGGCTATTTGCCCAGACTCGGTGATCCCGGTTGCCCGGCCCTTCTCCTCACGGCCGTGGAACACGATCAGGGTGCTTTGCTGAGCAACACGAAACTGCTGCAGTGCCTGGGTCTGGGTGTCGAAGTCCACCACCAGGATGGTGTACTTCTTGTATTTGTCGGTCTTGATCAATCCCTCCAGCACTGGTTGTTGCCGACGGCATGTCGGGCACCAGTCGGCGTGGACGTCGACGATCACATCCTGGCCCGCCTGCGTGAGCTGGGCGAAGGCCTCGGCGGAATAGGGGTGTTCGTCGGCAAAAGCGCCCGAGGCAAACGAACTCAAGGTCACCGCAAGAAGCAGGCGATAGAGCGATTTCATGGGATTTATCCTCCTTGACCTGGCGCGCCGCGATTGGCCGCCGTGGTTGATCCTTTGGGCTCCGCGAAGCCGGCGCGCCGCGGATGAAAGCCCATCGACACCGAGTTCAGACAGTAACGCAGGCCTGTCGGAGGCGGACCATCGGCGAAAACGTGTCCCAGATGACCGTCGCAGCGGCGGCAGCGGATCTCCGTACGCTCCACTCCATAGCTGTTGTCGGGCAGGCTGCGAATATGCGCTGGCTCAACCGGCTCGAAAAAGCTGGGCCAGCCGGTACCGGAATCGAACTTCGCGTCGGACCGGAACAGCGGCAGCCCGCACAGCTTGCAGGTATAGATGCCGTCCAGATGGTTGTCAACAAAGATGCCGCAAAATGCCCGCTCGGTACCCTGGTGAAGGATGACCCGCCGCTCCTCCGCACTGAGCCGCGCGACCAGGCGATCCTTCAGATCGGGCGGCAGCGGGCTAAGGTCGTACGCCACCCCGGAGGAGTCGTCGCCGACGCCCGAGGCTTCCGCAGAAAGTGTGCTCATAAGACAGCTCCGGCAATACGCATTCGTGATTCGAGGCGTAACGCCCCGAACAGGTATGCCGTCACGATAGGCCCAGGAAACCCGCTGGAGTAGAAGCATCCGTCCCAACTTTGTAACCGAACGTCCTGCGGGCGCACCGGATTTTTGGACATAAGGTTGGGACCTGCGGTGCTATTGGACTCGCCGCCCTTGCAACACCATAGGCTCCGGCTAGCGGCTGGCTATCGTCAGGCGCGGCCATCTTTCCAACATTGATGAATGGGCTCGAATGCCCCTGGAGACTGACATGCAACTCGCTACCAAAACCAACGGCTTTGCCCTGGCTGCCGCCGCTGCCGCCCTGTTCCTCGCTGCTCCGCTTGCCGCCAGCGCCGACGACTCGGCCAGCGCCTCGGTGGGCCACTGCGTGGGCGCCAACTCCTGCAAGGGCCAGAGTTCCTGCAAGGGCGGCAACCACTCCTGCAAGGGCCAGAACTCGTGCAAGGGCCAGGGTTTCACCGCCACCACCAAGGCGGACTGCGACAAGGCCGGCGGCAAGTTCGAAGCCGCGAAGTAACCAGCTGTGCCCCGGAATCAAGGCCGCTCTATCGGCCCTGGTTCCGGGATCCAACGCGCATAGAACCTCAAATTCGTGAGCGCCAGACCGATGAATCCGCAGGACGACAATTTGGTTCCTTTGCATCGCGTCCTGATCGTCGGGGCTGGGTTTGCGGGGCTGTCCGCCGCCCGGGCTTTAGCGCACAGCCCGGCCTACATCACGCTGGTGGACCGGCGCAATTTTCATCTGTTCCAGCCGCTCCTCTACCAGGTAGCCACCGCCGGTCTTAACCCTTCGGATATCGCCTGGCCGATCCGCAGCATCTTGCGGGGTCAGGCCAATGTGAGGGTGATCCTGGGCGAGGTGTCCGAAATCGCCGCGGCGCCGCACACCGTATCACTCGCAGACGGCCGGGTTTTGAAGTACGACTGGCTGGTACTCGCCACTGGAGCCACACATACCTATTTCGGCCATGACGAGTGGAGCAATGTTGCCGGAGGCCTGAAACGGATCGACGACGCGACTCTTTTGCGGCGCCGGATACTGCTGGCGTTCGAACGCGCGGAAACGGCGATGACGCCCTCTGAGCGCGAACGGCTTCTCACCTTCGTGGTGATCGGTGGCGGCCCGACGGGCGTCGAATTGGCAGGCGCGCTGGCGGAGTTGTCGCGCAAGACACTGGCGTCGGATTTTCGCATCATCGATCCCGACCAGACCCGTATCATTCTGGTGGAGGGAGGCCCACGTCTGCTCCCAACCTTTCCCGAGTCGCTATCCGCCGTCGCCGCGAACGAGCTGAATCGTATGGGCGTCGAAGTGCGGCTCAATTGCATGGTCAACAGCTGCGACGCCGCGGGAATCGTCGCCTCCGGAATGCGCCAGCAGGCCGGCACGATCCTCTGGGCAGCGGGGGTCGCAGCCTCTCCTGCCGCGCGCTGGATCGGCGCGCCGGCAGATCGCGCCGGTCGAGTGGTCGTCGACGAGTATCTGCGTGCTCCCGGGTTCAATGACATCTTCGTGATCGGCGATACGGCCGCGGCCAACCAGGACGGCAAACCGATTCCGGGCATCGCTCCGGCCGCCAAACAGCAGGGCCGCTATGTCGCCTACGTGATCGATGGCCTGGTCCGCGGTCGCGCCCCGAGCCGGGCCTTCCGCTACCGTCACTACGGCAGCCTGGCCACGATCGGACGCCATTCCGCGGTCATCGACTTCGGCCGCATCCGCTTGAAAGGCTGGATTGCCTGGTGGATCTGGGGCCTGGCGCACATCTATTTCCTGATCGGCGCCAGGAACCGGCTGCTCGTCGCAGTCCAGTGGTTCTTCAGCTACCTGACCTATGGACGGGGAGCCCGCTTGATCACGGGCTCCGATACCCAAGGCACACCGCAAAACCGCGAAAATCCAGTATGAGAAAAACTTCCCACGCCATTTCCGCGGGACTTTGTGCCATTGCGGCTTTTCTTTGCATGGCAGTGGGTCGGCCAGCGCTAGCTCGAGGCGCTGCCATTGGCGCCCACTTGCCTGAATTCACCCACCGGGACGCCGGGGACTGGTTGAATTCCCCGCCACTGTCAGTCCAGCAGCTGCAGGGCTCCGTCGTATTGGTCGACTTCTGGGCGCGTGAGTGCTGGAACTGCTATCGCTCCTTTCCCTGGCTGAACTCCCTTGTCGCCCGCTATGCGGGAAAAGGGCTTGTGGTGGTCAGCGTACATACCCCTGAGCTCTCGTCAGAGCGTGCCAAGGCCGGTGTGATCGAAAGCCTGCGTCAATATTCGCTGACTAATCCGATCATGCTGGACAACGACTATTCTTACTGGAACGCCATGGGAAATAGCTACTGGCCTGCCTATTACCTAGTGGATCGTCAAGGGTTGATCCGATTCGCAATGGTGGGCGAGACCCACGCAGGCGACGACAATGCGGCCGGGATGGAGTCGGCTCTGAAATTGCTCCTGGACCAACCGGAGCCTAACTAGCTGCCTTGCAACTCATTTGCTAGTCGCACCCCCAGCCGGAGCGCAGCCGGCGAGGCCGCGCTGGACCACTTGATGGCGCTGATGATTCGCTAAACCGGCTGGGGCTCGTCGCCATTGCCGAACACATCGCTGCGCGCCTTGTCGACACGCGCCATCTCGCCGTGAAAATCGAAGTCGATGGTGCCGGCCTCCGCGGCCGGCGCCAGCTTCTGCTGCGCCGCGGCCCGCTGCTCCAGCAGCGACAGCAACTCCGGCGCCGGCGCCAGTCCGGCCTGCGGCTGAAAGCGGAAGTCGGAAGGCAGCAGCTCATGACCCATGGCGCGCACACGCTCCCAGGCTTCGGCGCTGAGCACCGTCTCGAGCGGCAGCGCCACCTCGGCAAATCCGGCGGCGCGGCGCGCCTCGAACAGGCGCTGCGCCAGGCGCAGCCGGATATCGGCGCGCCCCGGCTGCAGTTGCAGCAGCTCGCGCAGACGGGCGATCTCGGCTTGTTCGGTTTCCGGCGGCGGCGACGTCACCAGTTGCAAAGCCGGCTCGCGCAGGCTGCCGCCGCCAGGGGGCGGCAACTGCTGTGACGACACCGCCGGCACTCCGCCGGTCGCCATCGCCCGCCGCGCCGCCATCGCCCGCTTGTGCGCGCCGCCGGCGAACAACTTGCGCAAACCCCACAGCAACAGCAGCAGGGCCGCGATGCCAGCCAGATTGCGCGGCTGGCGCCAGGCCGGCGTGACCGCGGGCGCTTCCGGCGGCGGGCTGGCGGCCTTGTGCAGCAATGTCACCGGCACCTGCCATTCACCCACCGGCTTGCGCAGGTACTCCTTGAATTCGGTGATGCGATAAGCCGGCTCGCTGCCGATCGACGCCGCATCCGGCACGCCCAGCAGGCGGCCAACGATGGGATGCTGCGGATCGCCGGCGGAAAAATCGTCGATGTTGGCCTCGAACACCGCCAGCATCACCGCATCGCTGCTGCCGGCGCCGGCCCTGGCGAAATGGGCGGCAATGCCGGCGAGGGTATCGCCCCGCTTCACCTGATACTGGTTGAAATATTTCGGGCGCGGCGCGATCACCGTCTGCGCCGTCGCCGGCGCGGCGCCGGTGGCGTCGGCGGATGGCGCCGCCCCGCGGGACGCGGCATCGCCATAGGCGATCGGCGTCTTCTGGTCTTCTTCCTGGTCGATGGCGATAGCGTGCGCGCCATCGGGCACCGCGGCGGCCGCGGGGGCGGGCGCGGGCTGTGCCGCGCCGGCTGATTTTTTGGCCACCGGTCCCACCAGCGGCACCGGAGTATCCAGCGGCGCCGATTTGTTGAGGTCGGGAATGTCGTACAGCACGGTGAGATCGCGGCTCACCACCACCGATCCCGCGCCCACTTCCAGGTGCAGGCGCATCGCCGGCACCGTGATCCGCGCCGTGGTGCTCAGCACGATCGCCGGACCGGACGGATCGTAACTGGCATGCACCGCGGCGGCCGCGCGCTCCTCCGCTTCGGCCAGGCCGGAAGCGGGCGTCAGGCGGTAGTAAATGCGCGAGGTCTCGTCGCCGGCCAGGGTGATCGGCACCGACACCGACAAGGGCTGCCCGACAGCGGCGTGGAACTGCGGCTCGCCGTCGATCGACAGCGCGTGCGCCGCACCGCAGGCGGCAAACAGGGCAGGAGTGAGTAGTCTTGAAAAGCGCATGGTGGCAGTCAAACAGAAAACGACGAAGTCCTTCCATGGTGGCCGTCGGACGGACCCATCATCGCCGATAGCCGGCGACGGCTCCATAGTAAGAGTGTATCCATGAACAAACGCCGCGGACTGCCCCGCGAATCAGGGGCCGGTCTTCCGCGCGCAAATACCGTTCGACCGGCTGGTGCCCGGCCGCCGCGTCAACTGTGGCATATCACTTGCCTGGATTTACCCAAGTCCTACTCAACTCATCATTCGAATCGTGCCGGCGGGGCACGCCGGAACGGTTTTCAATGCACAAAACGGCCATTGCCGCCCTGATCTGCCTGTGTGCCTGCGCCGCGACGGCGCAGGCGCAGGACGAATTCAGGGCCGGGCTCAGCCTGCGCGCCGGTTTCGGCGGCCGCGCCGATCAGAACTGGACGCCGCATCTGCTCGCCAGCTTCGGCTCAGGCCCGCAATTCGTGCAGCAGAGCCGCCGCAGCGCCGAGTCGCAGTGCCTGCTGACGGCCGGCGACATGGGCGTCAGCGGCGCCACCGCTGCATCCTCGGCCTGCGATGCGGCGCCGCTGGTGCAGCTCGACCTGGGCGGCGGCGGCCTCAGTTCGGCCAATCTGCTCGGGCTGAACCTGATGAAGGTGCCCCGCGTGTTCAGCGGCAATCAGCGCGATCTGCTCAGCGGCAACAGCGACTGGGTGCAATGGACCCTGAAGCAGCATGGCGGCGGCGACGGCCTTGCTCCCGGCGGCAGCGCGGCCCTGTCCGCCGCGATGGGCGCCAGATAAGCGCCGCCTCAGGCGGCGAACTGCACCAGCAGCATCCCGGCATCCAGCAGGGCCACGCCCGCGGTCAGCGCCATGGCGCCGTAGCGCAGCAGCGGCGACAGCCGGAACTCCTGCATCAGCTCGGGACGCGAGGCCAGCAGCACCAGCGGTACCAGTGCAAAAGGCAGCGCCAGGCTGAGGATCACCTGGCTGAACACCAGCAGCGCATCCGGCGAAGTGACGCCGGTGGCGCCGACGAACAGGCAGGCCAGGATCACCGCCCCCAGCCGCGTGGCGATGCCGCGCAGCCAGGTGGAGCTTTCGCGTCCGCGGAAGCCGCGTGTCAGCAGGCGCCCGGCCAGCACGCCGGTGATGGCCGAGCTCTGGCCGGCGGCATACAGCGCCGCGCCGAAGATCAGGGCCGCGCCGGCGCCGAGGCTCAGGCGCAGCGCGGCATGCGCGCCCGCCAGGCTGGACACGGCCGGCCCCTGGCCGCCGAGCGAAGCGGCTGCCACGGCAAGGATGGCGACATTCACCAGCAACGCCAGGCCTAGCGCCACCGCCGTGTCGCGCGTGGCCAGCCGCATCGCCTGCCGGCGCAGGCGCGGCGCAATGCCGCGCACCCGCTCGGCCACCAGGCCGGAATGCAGATAGAGGTTATGCGGCATCACCGTGGCGCCGACGATGCCCAGGGCCAGCAGCAGCGCGTCGCGGCTGTGCAGCAGGCTCCCGCTGCGGGCCACATCGTGCGCCGCCAGGCCGAAGTCGGGCCGCGACTGCAGCAGCAGGGCCACGAAGCTCAGCCCGACCACCGCCAGCAGCACATTGACGATGGTCTCGTGCAGATCGGCATGGCCGCTGGACAGGGCCATCACCGCCAGCGTCGCCAGCGCGCTCAAGGCCAGGCCGGCGCCGAACGGCAGGCCGAACAGCAGTTGCAGGGCAATGGCGCCGCCGACCAGTTCCGCCAGTGCCGTGGCCACGATGGCCAGCTCGCCCGCCAGCCACGCAGCCTTGGCCAGCGGCGCCGGCAGATGGCGCGCGGTGAGCTGCGCCAGGTCCTCGCCGGTCGCCACCGCCACGCGCGCCGCCAGCGTCTGGAACAGCAGGCCGAGCAGGCTGGCGGCGATGACCACGCTGATCAGGGCATAGCGGAAGGATGCGCCGCCGGCAATATCGGTGGCCCAGTTGCCGGGGTCCATGTAGCCGACCGCCACCAGCAAGCCCGGCCCCGCCAAGCGGCGCAACGGGCTGAACCCGGCACCAGCCGGCAGTGTCTGTATCCGGTTGGCAACAACAGCGCTCATGGCCTCAATCCTTAGATGAGAATTATTCTCATTAAATGAGTAAAGCCGGTGGAAGACAAGACAATTTTGCCTATGCCGCGAATGCGCTTTGGCTATCATCCCGTGAGCGGGCCGCAACATCGCTCAGGTCCCGCCGCCCGCCCAGACCATAAAAATCCGCGCCTGCCATGCCTTTCCTGTACCGCTACCTGCTGATCTTCATCGCCTGTGTCGCGCTGCTGCTCGGCATCCAGATCCCCACCTTCGTCGACCAGTTCCAGAAGCGGCTGGACGCGCACTTCCAGGAAGTGCAGGCCAATCTCAAGGGCTATCGCGACATCGCCGACCGCGACTTCAACGGCTCGATGGAAGACCTGATCCGCCGCCACAAGGACAGCACCGACATGGTGTTCCGCGACGAGGCGGCGCCGATCGAGGCCATGTACCTGCGTTACCTGCACTTCAACGACCAGCGCAACGCCCTGCAGACCAGCCTGCCCGGCCAGGTGCTGTACCTGGTCGAGCACGGCGACCGCGACCTGATCCGCGAGACCTATGCGAGCTATTCCTTTGCGGTAACGCTCGACGGCAGCGCCATCTACAGCGGCTTCGCGCTCGCCGGCATCATGCTGCTGCTGGTGGAATTCGTGACCGGCGTGTTCGGCCTGGTCACCGGACTGGGGCCGTCGAAGAAAACCTCGCGCTTCTAGCCCCCCAGCGCTCGCGGCGGCGCGGGCGAAGAAAAGCAAGAGTGCCGCGGCTCAGGCGCTGTGCCGCCCGGCCATTTCGACGATGAGCTGCCACACCGCCTCGGCCGCGGGCGACAGCGAGCGGTTGCGCCGCCGCACCAGCACGATGCCGCGACGCACCTGCGGCGTCAACGGCCGCGACACCAGCCCGGTTTGCGGCAGCGGCAGGAACAGCGCGGGCACCACGCTGAGTCCGATGCCCACCTCGATCATGCGGAAGGCGGTGCTCAGATGCCCGACTTCCTGCACCACCTCGCAGCGCACCCGCTTCGCCACCAAGGCTCGGTCGATCAGCGGGCGGCTGCCCGAGGAATAATCGAGCAGCACCAGCTTCTCGCCGTTCAGGGCGGTCCAGGGCACCTGCTGGCGCCGCGCCAGCGGATGATCGGCGCGGCACACCAGGGAGAACGAGTCGGCCATGATGCGGTGCGTGTGCAGGTCTTCGGTCTGCTGCGGCTCGATGGTCAGGCCGAAGTCGACTTCGCCGCTGCGCACACTGTCCATCACCTGTTTCTGGCTCTGGTCGCGCATCATCAGGGTGATGCCGGGATAGCGCTGGGCGCCGGCGGAGATGTACTCCGGCATCAGCCCGGCGGACAGGGTCGGCGCGCTGGCCACCCGCACCTTGCCGCGATGCTGCTCGCCGCTGGCGCGCGTTTCCAGCAGCACGCTCTCCAACTCGTCGATCAGCCGGTCCAGCGCGCCGGACAGCTTGATCCCGGCCTCGGTCAGCTCGACTTCGCGGGTGGTGCGGTCGAGCAGCCGCAGGCCCAGCTCTTCCTCCAGGTCGCGGATGCAGCGGCTCACCGCCGGCTGGGTCAGGCCGATCCTGTCGCCGGCGCGGCTGAAATTGCGCGTGCGCGCCACGGCCTGGAACACTTTCAGCTGGCGCAGCGAGACATTCATATCAATAACTCATGAAGTCATTTTATAAATCAATTTGTATTCTAAATGAAACAGGTCTGAAATAGGCGCCAGGATTTCACCGGGCGGTCTCATGATGACGCGCCAAAGCATCGGCATCGACAACTTCACCCTGGCCCTGGTGGCCACGGTCACCACCGCGACGCTGCTGCCGGCCAGCGGCCTGATGGCGAGGTTCTTCGACGGCGCCACGGTATTCGCCATCGCCCTGCTGTTCTTCCTGCACGGCGCCAAGCTGTCGCGCGAGGCGATGATCGCCGGCGCCAGCCACTGGCGGCTGCACCTGACCGTGGTGATCAGCACCTTCATGCTGTTCCCGCTGCTCGGCTTCGTCCTGAAGCCGCTGCTGTTGCCGCTGGTGACGCCGGAGCTGTACCTGGGCGTGCTGTTCGTCTGCGCCCTGCCGGCCACGGTGCAATCCGCCATCGCCTTCACCTCGATAGCCCGCGGCAACGTGCCGGCGGCGATCTGCAGCGCCTCCGCCTCCAGCTTCATCGGCATTTTCCTGACACCGGTGCTGGTCGGCATCCTGATGGGCGCGCAATTGCCCGCCGCCGGGAACGGCGACACCCTGCATGCCATCGGCAAGATCATCGTGCAGCTGCTGCTGCCGTTCATCGCCGGCCAGGTGGCGCGCGGCTGGATCGGCGGCTGGGTCGACCGCAACAAGGGCCTGCTCAAGTTCGTCGACCAGGGCTCGATCCTGCTGGTGGTCTACGTGGCCTTCAGCGCCGCCGTGTTGCAGGGCCTGTGGCACCAGGTGCCGCTGCGTTCACTGGCCGGACTGCTGGTGGTGAACGGCGCGCTGCTGACCCTGGTGCTGCTCTCCACCCGCTACGCCGCGCGGCTGCAGGGCTTCGACCGCGCCGACGAGATCACCACCGTGTTCTGCGGCTCCAAGAAAAGCCTGGCCAGCGGCGTGCCGATGGCCAAGGTGCTGTTCGCCGGCCACGCCGTCGGCGTGATCGTGCTGCCGCTGATGCTGTTCCACCAGATGCAGCTGATGGTGTGCGCTGTGCTGGCGCAGAAATATGCGGCGCGGCGCGAGGACAGCGGCGGCGCGGTGACTGCCGGGACCGCGACTGCGCCGAAGCGCGCCTGAGCGGCCTTATAACCTCAGCCCGCCATCGACTTCCAGCACGCGGCCGTTGAAGTAGTCGTTCTCGGCGATGAACAGCGCCGCGTGCGCGATCTCCTCCGCCTCGCCCAGCCGTCCCGCCGGCACCGGGGCCAGGATTTTCTTCAGCACTTCCGGCTTCATCGCGCTGAGGATGTCGGTGCGCACGAAGCCTGGCGCGATGGCGGCGGCGCGGATGGAGTAGCGCGCCAGCTCCCTGGCCCACACCACCGCCATCGCCGCCACGCCGGCCTTGGCCGCGGAATAATTGCTCTGCCCGGCGTTGCCGTGGCGCGAGATGCTGGAGATATTGATGATGAGGCCGCCATGCCCGAGCCTGGCCATGCGCTCGGCCGCTTCGCGCCCGCACAGAAACACTCCGGTGAGGTTGACGTCGATCACCGCCTGCCACTGCTGCAGGGACATCTTGCCGACCACCTCGCCGTCCTTCATCTTCAGCAGCAGCGCATCGCGGGTGATGCCGGCATTGTTGACCAGCACGTCGAGCCGGCCGGCATCGCCAACCACCGCGTCGAGCGCGGCGATCACCTGCTCCTCCCGCGCCACATTGCACAGGTAGGTGCGGGCGATCACGCCTTTCGATTCGCACAGGGCCTTGCTGTGGATCAGATCGGCCTCGTCCAGATCGAGCAGGGCGATGTCGGCGCCGCGCTCGGCGAACGCGGCCGCGATGGCGCGTCCGATGCCCTTGCCGCCGCCGGTGATGGCGACCAGTTTGCCTTTCAGGTCCATGACCGCGAGCCTTGTTGTGGTTGAGAGGAGCGACACATGTAGCATGAGCCCGCTGCCGCCGCCACAATGCCGCAGCCCCATACACACCGCGTCCCCATGAAAAAGCCTATCCTCCTCTACAAGGTCGTCCAGCCCGATGTGCTGGCCCTGCTCAAGGAGCATTTCGAGGTCGACGAATTCGACGGCCTCGCTGCCGCCACACGCCCCGATTTCCTCGCCGCATTGGCCCGGGCGCAGGGCCTGATCGGCATGTACGGGCGCATCGACGCCGGCTTCATCGCCGCGGCGCCCAGGCTGCAAGCGGTGTCCACCGTCTCGGTCGGTTACGACGCCATCGATCTCGCGGCGCTGAACGCGCGCGGCATCCTGCTGTGCAATACCCCGGACGTGCTGACCGAAACCACCGCCGATACCGCCTTCCTGCTGCTCCTCGGCGTGGCGCGCCGCGTCGCGGAACTGGCGCAGTGGCTGAAGGAAGGCCACTGGCAGCGCCCGGTGGGCGCCGAACAATACGGCGTCGACGTGCACGGCAAAACCCTGGGCATCGTCGGCATGGGGCGCATCGGCGGCGCGGTGGCGCGCCGCGCGGCGCTGGGCTTCGGCATGCGCGTGCTGTACACCGCGCGTTCGCCCAAGCCGCAGCTGGAGCAGGCGCTGGGCGCGCAATGGCGCGAGCTGGAGGCCCTGCTGGGCGAATCCGATTTCGTCTGCGTGCTGGCGCCGCTGACGGCGCAGACCCGGCACCTGATCGGCGCGGAACAGCTGGCGCGGATGAAGCCGGAGGCGTTCCTGATCAACGCGGCGCGCGGCGCCGTGGTCGACGAGTCCGCGCTGATCGACGCCCTGCAACGGCGGCGGATCGCGGGCGCCGGACTGGATGTGTTCGAACAGGAGCCGCTGCCGCCGCAATCGCCGCTGCTGGCCATGCCCAATGTGCTGGCGCTGCCGCATGTCGGCTCCGCCACCCGGGAAACGCGTCACGCCATGGAACTGTGCGCGGCGCACAACCTGATCGACGCCCTGGCCGGCCGGCGGCCGCGCTACCTGGTCAACCCGCAAGTGCTTGAACCGCCAGCTACAGCATCACCGACACGTTCTGAAACTCCATCGCCGCGCTGAAGTTCGCCAGCGCGCGGCCGCGCTCGGCGGCGGAGAGCGGGGCGCTGGAGACCAGCGCATCGAGCTTGACCTTGAAGCCCGGCCGGCCGCCGATGGTGCCGGGCACGCCGTGGATGATCAGCTTGAGCGGCCCCTCGACATAGTGCGCCGTGTATTGATCGACGATCAGCACCTCGAAGCCCGCGCCGCTGCGCACGCAGTGGGCATCGACGCGGCTGAACGTGCCGGGGCTTGGCTGCTGCGGCTCCGCGCCATCCGCCGCTTCCGGCTCCCCGTCCTTCTTGCCGCTGCCTGGATCGAGCGCCTTGTCCAGCACGGAGTCCGGCGGGAAGTTCCATTCCTTCAGATCGAGGCCCTCGGAGCGCATGACGTTGCGCAGCCGCGCCAGCGGGATCATGCCGCCGCTGGTGGAAACGACGGTGGTGCCGCGGCGCGTGACCAGCACGTCCAGCCGCTGCAGCAGCATGCCGCGGTCGCGCATGCGGTTGCCGGAAGGCTGGCGCGAATTGGCCCAGGCGGCCGCCGGCAGCCAGATCGCATTGGGCACGGCGATGGCGCCCTCACCTTCGAAATGGGCGATGACGAAATCGCGGAAACGCTTGGTCTGCGCCCCGCCCTGCGCGGCCTGCAATACGGTCTTTGGAGCGAATAGCGGCATCGAGGCC
>Ga0302310_10000211_pt1 | contig 56291 bp, 54 predicted proteins | sample III_Palsa_N1_2_FD_200451 | JGI IMG/M metagenome (GOLD analysis project Ga0302310, IMG submission 200451) | Peat permafrost microbial communities from Stordalen Mire near Abisko, Sweden - III_Palsa_N1_2 | ecosystem: Environmental > Terrestrial > Soil > Palsa > Peat permafrost | place: Sweden...
CGCGCATACCATTACTCTCACTCCGACTTGCTACCCTTCCACCCAAAGCCCGAATGCATAACTCATACATTTGCCAATCGAATATAGCTGCAATCGATTCGGCGTGCAATTGGCTCGCATAGGCGCCCGGCGCGACGTCTGCCATGCTTAGCCGTCACGGCTCCTTCAGCGCCCGAGATGCCGCTCGTACGATCGCGAGATCGTTGTCTTCCGCGCCACTATTCCAACCGCACCGACTGTCTTCCCATTAATACAATTGGTATACCGCCTGGAGTCGCTACGAAATCCAACGTGCCCGACACCGCTGCGGCTATTTCTTGCGGTGGCATTGCCGTAGCGCTTTGACCTGCGCATACGCCGCTAATCCGGCGGTGATATCTAAGCTTTGCAGCTATTTTTGGCGGTGCCGTCTTGTTGTGAAACTGAACGAGGCTACCCTCGTCCCCGATCATGGTATTGCATCGGTTGTCTACATAGTTGCAACTATGGTGGCGAGCACACTGGGCGGCAGAACCCCACACGCAATTGACAGCGGCAATCACCTACGTTCGTATGAAACATGGGGGTGTAGGAAGACCGTGGTGTTTAGAAGTTGCGGCACTAACGGTGCTGCCCCAATCCTGGCAACAAGTCGGCCATCGACACAGATGTCCGTCGCCTAGAATCGATGGTTCTTTCTTACATTGCCAAAGTGTCGCGGCGACAATACATAAACCGCTAACTATCCGATCGATTGGAACAGTCGATCTCTATCGCCAGGGATATCGCGTTAACGATTGTATCCGGTCAATATGCGGCAGGAGATCGTCTAAACGGAGAACTTGAGGCGAGCGGACGGCTTCAGGTCTCCCGGACTGCCTATCGGGATAGCGGTGCGATTACTGTCAGCGAAAGGTCTAGTGCATTCGCGCCCTAAAGAAGGCACTCGAATCAGCCCGATGGAACACTGGACCTTGCTCGATCCGGACGTGCTGTCATGGATTTTGAGTGTTAGCCGGAATCTTCCCTGATGGAGAAATCTGATAGAATTGAGGAAAGTCATCGAGCCCGAATCAGCGGCATTAGCGGCGAAGAAGTGCCGACAATTCTCGCAAAGATCATAGAAAAGACCCGAGAAACTCCTCTCACGATAATCGGCAAAGCGGTCGATCCGCAGGCAAGCGCTAGTCATCCGATTGTGGCCGCCACGTTAAGAAAAACGCAGCGACGCCGGCGACGATAACGAAGGGAGTTATTCCTAGCAGGACCGTTGCGCTGCTGCTACCGCCGGTTAGGAGCAGTCCCGCGTACAAGGGGCCGACGGCAGAGCCAAGCCGGCCCATCGACACTGACGCGCCAACTCCAGTGCCACGGATCGACGTGCCGTAGTACAGAGGTGCCAGCGCAAACAATACGAGTTGTGCGCCGATGATGAATATCCCCGCCAGCGCGCATGCAAGGGCCGTCACTGCAAACGACGTGCCGATCGATGCCACGCCAAGTAGGGTGATTGCCATACCCGCGTAAGTCACCACAACCCATTTGCGGCGCCGCTCTCCCGCGTGCAGCCGGCCGAGAAAGTATGCGCCCGCACTTCCGCCCAGGTTGAAGCATACGGATGCCCAACTGGCTTGGGTCCGTGAAAATCCCAGTCCAATCACAAATTGAGGCAACCAATTAAGCATGAGTAGGAGTACCGATTGTGTGAAGAAGAATCCCCCCCACAACAGCAATGTCGTCCGCGCCCGACCTTCACCAAAAAGTGCAATGAGCACACTGCCAGCTGGCGGCGCCCATCGGGTAACTAGTGGTACCTTCACCGAGTCTCCTAGATAGCGCATCATTAACAACGCGAGGATCAGCGGCGCAAAACCGCCAACATAAAAAATCGAGCGCCAGCCCCATCCCAGTTGGGCGCCCAATGCCACCACGGCCGAAATAGCTCCGCCAAACGGCATAGCCGCCATGATCAAAGTCACAATACTTACCCGTTGCTTACCCCGCGTCGCCTCGGAGGCGAGCGACACAAAATTCGGCATTGCGCCGCCCAAGCCCAATCCGGTCAAGAAGCGCGCAAGCAGCAGCCACTCAGGTCCTGTCGCTAAGGAGGTCAAAACCGAGAACAATCCAAATAGCAGTAACGAAGCTATCAACGCTCGTTTTCGACCAACTGAGTCCGCGACTCGCCCGCCGATCGCAGCACCGGCGAACAAGCCAAAGGGCGTTGCGCTAAAAATAAATGAGGCCTGGCGCGCAGATAACGAGAATTCCGCTATTACGCGCGGCGCCGCTACCCCCATGGATTGGTTGTCAAACCCCTCCAATAGCGCCGCCAACGAGCACAAAGCCAAGATACGCCGATTACCACCGACCGACGCGTCAGGCGCTAAGACTCCGCTATTCGGTAGCAATTCCACGAATTAAATAGCCTCCCGGCGGCACGACCCGCAGCCAGTCCCCGACTAGCTGATGCCTTGCAAAAGACCTATACCCGATAAAGCGACCGCCCGATAACGTTGGTAGACGCACTGCTGTCCCTCAAACTGAATGATAGTGCGGGCTTAAGCGCGCAAGCATGTCTGAGGAAGTTAATTTTGGGTTCGACGTGATTCATATTGGGTCGCGCAAATGTCTGCGAATGTCTTTTGTACAAGTTTTCAACGTGCCGAAAGCAAAAGCGTCATCGGACCCGTAGCCTCCGCGCGTCGTCCGACTGCGCGTTTTCGGAGGCATGCCGCAAGGTGTCGTTGTGAGCGGCGACGCGGTGGCCGAGCGGCTCGTATTCGATGCGACAACCGGCAAGCCAGCGGGGATTTACGAACCCGGCTATCCGAGACCCCCCTGCAATGGGGCGTGCACGAAACCGTGAAGCGAATGCAACGCGTGAGACCCTCCCCGTCGATTCAGGATCAATCGTGGCTATATGCAGGACGAAACGATATACTCATACAAATCAGATCGACAAACAGGCGAATTCTTAGCCAAAAGGGGCGGCAAGAAAATGCTGAAGAAATGCGCATCGATTGGGTTTCTCGCCTTCTTATCCGGGATTGCGACATGTCCGGCGCAGCCTGCCCCTTCACAAGGCCCGCCGGCAAGGTACGCGTCGCTGGCCAAACTCCCGGATTGGTCCGGCACTTGGGCAATGTCGGACAGCGCGTTCCAGGCCTCCGGGAAAATTGCAGATAAGGCCCCCTACAAGCCGGCTTATCTGCAAACACAAAAAGAGGCGACTTCGGACACCGGCAAACCGAATGCCTCAAAATGTCTCCCGTCGGGCATGCCAGGGATTATGGGCGTGCCGCTAGGATTCGAGTTCATTTTCTCCCCTGGCCGAGTCACTATCTTGACAGAGGAAGGGCCGATGATCCGGCGGATATATACCGATGGACGCAAACATGGCGAGGACCCTGTGCCCACGTACGCCGGCGATTCCGTTGGGCACTGGGACGGTCCGGTTTTAGTAATCGATACGATCGCTATTACACGCAAGGCAGAGTTCATCAGACGCGTAAAAACCAGCGGCCAAACACATGTGACCGAACACATTTACTTGGTTGACCATAATCATCTAAGAGTCGATACGACGATCGAGGATCCGGTGGCGCTCAACGCGCCTTGGTCATACAGTTGGACTTACGAGCGCTCAAACACCGGCTTTGTCGAAAGCTATTATTGCGACGATAACCGCGATGCCAATGGCGAACCGGATTTGACGCCGCCACCGAGCCAGTTCTCTTCGCATTAGCGACAGGCTGCCGGATGATTGTTTGCGCCGATCTATTTGTGGTTGAGTTTGCTCTCGATCGCATCTAGGCCGGCTTTGGCACACGCCTCATCATCACCCCCGCTATAACCGATGGCGCCGATGACCTGATTGCCATTGGTTATCGGGAACGCTCCGAACTGCACGAACATGTTGGGCTTTACACGCGCAACCAATACGGGGTCTTTTGGGACCTGTTGCCTTGCCTGAGCGCTCGACATCTTGAATTCCAGCGCGGTCAATGCTTTTCGCTCCGCCACGAATATGTGGCTCCCGTCAGAGCCGTCAGCGCTCAGCATGGCTCGCGACTGTCCCGCAGAGTCGATCACGGCCGCCGCGCCTTGATAGCCCCGAGCGGTGCAGTTTTCTACAGCGGCGCGAGCCGCCATGATGGCGAGTTCAAGCGTGGGTCCCGGCGCAGTGGATTCCACGGGAGTGCCTGGGCCGCCATGGTGAAAGCCGCCCGGTGGCGGCGGTGGGTAAGGGGGCAAATGGCCGGCTTCATCAAGCATTCCGAACGGGGGCAAATTATCCCCTGGTAGGCTACGCGGTCCCGCCGGTTGGTCATTGTTAGCCATGACTACGCCCACGACGCCGTTCCCAATGACCATCGTACCGCACAAAGCAAGCCAACGAACGCTGTACATCTCTAAAGTCCGCCAGTCTGAATTGTCCGAGTTATCGATCAATCCTAATCAGTTGGCGCGCCATCCGTCAAGCCGCTCGGCGACGACGTTTGCGCTTTGCTTCCTGATGCGGCTTGATTCGTCGATCGCGTGAAGAGTGCTTGTCTGTTACGCGTTTTGGCTGATCGCGGGAATTATTTATGTCCAATCGCGCCAAAGTTACCAGCTCTTCCATTGCACTTCGCGCGGCTTCGGGATCGGCATTTACTATCGCCCGGTGTACGCGTTGATGCTCGGGCAGCGGATCGCGCGGTAGCGGCGATTTTCGCTGTTTAAAGATAGTTGTCCATCTGACCGCAGCCCCAATTCCGTTGATCAGGGAAGAGAGAAACACATTGCGAGTCGATCGCAGCAGGGTCGAATGGAACTCTTGATCTGCCCGCTGACCCCGCTCATCGGCCAGGGAGTACCGTTCCATTTCCTTCAGGGCATAGCTCATCGCGTCCAGCTCAGGTTTGGTGCGCCGAACGGACGCCAGGGCAGCAGCAGCCGGTTCAATGATCTGCCGCAGATCGTAAAGACCTTCAAGCAAATCCTGCGGCGGTTGCGATTGGAATATCCAAGATAGTACGTCGGGGTCCAACCAGTGCCACTCTTCTTGCGGGCTCACCACTGTGCCGACTTTGGGCTTCGGTCGGACCAGGCCCTTTGCCGCTAGGATCCGGACGGCTTCCCGGTAGGCAGTTCGGGAAACGTGCAGACGCTCACTGGCCAGGATTTCACCATGCAACAGTTCGCCGGGAACGTAGGCACCAGAAATGATGGCCTTGCCTAGATCCAAAGCGATGGTTCCATGCAAGCGCAACGGCTTACGGCGGTTCTGAGCCGTCGAGACCTCGGGCTTCAACGACGTTCGCGACTGCCGCTTCCGTGAGGACTTGTTTTTCATGTATTCGGTTATAAACAATGACCGTTTGCATGGTGAAAAGCACAGTGTCCATTGCGCTCAACCATCCTCGCCGGCGGGTAGCGGTCGGCCGGCGCCTGTCATCGGATGACCTTGCACGACCCGAAACCAGACCCCTAGTGTACCAACTTCGCTTAGACGGCACACCCGCTCCCCTACAGCCTTTAGTTGAGCAGAAGTTTTATGCAGCTTTTTAGTCCAAATACGGCGCCTAACGTAGCCCTAGTGGGTTGACCCGCGCGCTTTGTGGAAACGAGTGGTGCGAGGCGTTCCTGCGATCCGCGGCTTCTCAGTCGTTTACCTGCGCGCCGGGTAGAGTTCTGATTCATCACAAGGCGAGCCCCGACCGTTCCGCGATTGCGGATCCCAAAAATGGTGCTCAAAGAGCTGGCCGTCTGACAAACTCCCTGGAAGAGCTCGCGTTGGCCGCTAGCTCCACTCCTACCGCTCGAGCGCTACGGCGAGACCCTGGCCGCCACCAATGCACAGGGTCGCGAGCCCCCGCTTTACATCACGCCGGCGCATTTCGTGCAGTAGTGTGACTAGCACTCGGCAGCCGGAGGCGCCGATTGGATGGCCGAGGGCGATTGCACCACCGTTCACGTTCACGATGTTGAGGTTCAAACCCAGTTCCTGGGCCACGATTAGGGACTGAGCCGCGAAGGCTTCATTCGCCTCGATGAGGTCCACGGACGAAAGCGTCCAGCCAGCCTTTTCAAGGCAACGGCGCGTCGCGGGAACCGGGCCGTACCCCATGAGGGCCGGGTCTACACCGGCGCTCGCATGGGCCACTATGCGTGCGAGGACCGCCAAGCCACGTCGTGACGCCTCCTCCCCACTCATGACAACAACGCCTGCCGCACCGTCGTTGATTGACGACGCGTTACCCGCAGTAACTGTGCCGTTCTTCTTGAATGCTGCCTTCAGGCCACTTAGCTGCGCCACACTCGTGGCCGGTCGAGGCTGCTCATCGCGTCTGAATGCAAGCGGCGGACCCTTGCGCTGCGGCACGTCGACGGTTGTAATTTCCTCTTCAAAACGGCCCTCAGCAATTGCCGCTTGAGCCCTCGCCTGCGACTGCGCCGCATACGCATCCTGGCGCTCACGGGTGAGCGAAAACTTCTCGGCGAGGTTCTCCGCCGTTATACCCATATGGTAGTCGTTGAAGGCGTCCCACAGCCCGTCATGCACCAAAGTGTCGAGGAGTGCACCGTTACCCATCCGAAGCCCCGCTCTCACCCCCAGGATGACATGCGGTGCCAAACTCATGCTTTCCATGCCGCCGGCAACGACAATGCGTGCATCGCCGCTTCTAATGCTTTGCGCCGCGAGAATAACGGCGCTGAGGCCGGAGCCACATACCCGATTTATGGCAAGCGCGGGTACCTGGTGCGCCAGCCCAGCGGCGACCGCGGCTTGCCGTGCCGTGTTCTGACCGAGCCCGGCGGTGAGGACGTGCCCCATTATGACCTCGTCGACAGACGCCGCTTCAAGTGCCAGATTCTTGATCAGAGCACGAATGACCCCGGAGCCCAAGGAAACAGCGGGGACATCGGCGAGCGAGCCCATGAAGCTACCAATTGCGGTGCGGGTGGCTCCGACTATAACGGCTTCTGTCATGCGGCACTCGTCAACGGGAGAATTTCATCTCGTGAACACGATCGGGAATACTGAGCCGACCGCTCGTTTTTGCGATAATTTCCTGCACGCTGACGCCTGGGGCGTGCTCCATCAAGACGAAGGAGCGGTCGTGGATTTCCAGGTACGCAAGATCAGTGAGAATCCTTCGCACACAGCCCGCGCCAGTCAGTGGCAGGGAGCACCTTGGCAGCAACTTCGATTCCCCTTCGCGCGAGAAGTGGGTCATGAGGACTAGGATGTTCTCCGCGCCTGCGACGAGATCCATTGCACCGCCCATCCCCTTGATGAGCTTCCCTGGAATCATCCACGATGCAATATTGCCCTCAACGTCGACTTCAAATGCGCCCAGTACCGTAAGATCTATGTGTCCGCCGCGGATCATTGCAAATGACTCGGCGGAGGAAAAGATAGAGGCGCCGACCCGCGCAGTGACCGTCTGCTTACCCGCATTGATCATGTCGGCATCAACCGCGCCGGGCATGGGAAACGGCCCCATGCCGAGAAGGCCGTTTTCCGATTGCAGCATCACGTCTATGCCCTTCGGAATGTAATTCGCAACCAGGGTGGGGATGCCGATGCCAAGGTTGACATAGTAGCCGTCCCTCAATTCGCGCGCCGCGCGCTGGGCCATCTCGCCACGGGTGAGTGCCACGTGGGTACCTATGATGCGCGAGTCGTCAATTTCTCGATCCGCTTTTCGAACGAGCCTTGGATTAGTCGATCGACATATATGCCAGGGGTGTGAATGCTACTGGGCTCCAGTTCGCCCGGCGACACGATTTCCTCGACTTCCACCACAGTAATGTGGCCGGCCGTCGCGACCAACGGGTTGAAATTCTGAGCGGTATTTCGATAGATGACGTTCCCGTACCAGTCGGCCTTCCAGCCTTTGACTATCGCGAAATCGGCAGTTATCGACGGTTCCAGAATGTAGCGGCGATCCTTGAACATGCGCTCCTCCTTTCCGACCGCCACAAGAGTTCCCACGCCTGTAGCAGTGTAAAAGGCGGGAATGCCGGCACCCCCGGCCCTGATCTTTTCTGCCAGGCTGCCCTGCGGAATCAGTTCGACCTCGAGCTCGCCACACAATAGCTGCTTCTCAAACAGGCCATTCTCGCCAACATAGGATGCGATCATCTTCTTGATTTGACGCCCCTCCAGCAGCCGCCCCAATCCGAATCCGTCAACTCCGCAATTGTTTGACACGACCGTGAGATCCTTGACGCCCATGAGCCGGATGCGGTCGATCAGGTTTTCCGGGATGCCACAAAGGCCGAAGCCGCCCGAGATCACGGTCATACCATCGCGCAGTCCGTCCAGTGCCTGCACGTACGTCTGAACCCGCTTGTCGAAGCCTGCCATCGAGCCGCTCGGTAACTGAGAGCCTTCGATGATAAGTGGCACTACCATCATTAAGAAGTTTGAATTAGTGTACGATTCATTTATCGGATAAATGAATGACGCGGAAACAACTTCAAGTCTTCGTTGCTCTGGCCGAGACGCTTAGCTTCGCTGCAGCGGCGAGCAGAGTCCACCTGTCCCAGCCGGCGCTTAGTCTTTCGCTCAAGGCTCTCGAGCAAGAGATTGGCGGACGGCTGGCATTGCGGACGACGCGCCACGTCACACTCACTCCCGAAGGTGAATTGCTGTTGCCGCTGGCGCGTCGGCTCTTGGCCGATTGGGAAAACACTGAGCAGATGCTGCGCCAGCGCTTTACCTTGCAGCGGGGGCACGTTACGGTTGCCGCAATGCCGTCGTTCGCCGCAAATGTGCTGCCAGACGTACTCACAGCTTATCGCCGACGATATCCGAAGGTGGACGTTGCGATCCTGGATGTGATCCATGAAGAGGTGCTGGATCTTGTCAAAAACGGACGCGTCGAGCTGGGCATCGGGTTTGAACCAGAGTCCGTCGGGGAGCTTCACTTTGCCCCCCTGTTCGCCGATCGTTTTGTCGCAGCGCTGCCGCAGCGCGAACTCTTCAAGGGGACCCGCCAGATGTCCTGGCGTCAATTGCTCGCACATCCCTTCATCACGCTGCAAAGACCCTCAACAGTTCGAAGTATGCTGGAGGAACGCCTAAGTCAGAGTGATCTCGAGCTTACGGTCTCAATGGAATGCCGCCAGTTGGCAACTGTGGGAGCCCTCGTAGCGGCGGGCTTGGGCGTGAGCGCAGTGCCAGACCTGTGTGCGCGCCAAATGAAGCGACTTGGCGTGCGTTGCGTCCCGTTGCATGGACCGACCATTGAACGAAACGTCGGAATAGTCACGCGACGGCGGGCAGAACTGTCTGTGGCAGCGCGCGCGCTCCACGAAGTCACCGTTAAGTCCGTCCGGCGAACAGGGCCGTCTCAACTGCGAGCGCCAGCACAGTCATAGAAGCACTAGCGACTTCAGAGTTGCGCTGCGCAACTGCCCGCGCTCGAACAGGCGAGCCACAATCTACACCGAGCGTTTGACCCGGTAGTTGCCGAGCAAGGGCTGGTTCTTCTCGATCATGATCGTCGCCGGACCTCCGTACCCGCGCAACGAGCGCGCTCTGCAGTGGTCGCGGTAGGGACGATTGACACGTGACTGTGCCAACCGCCCCCCGCACAGATCCCAGCGAGCGGAGCTACCGCACTGGGCTCTTATCTCGGGTCCTGACAGCAAAGCGCTGCTGCGGCCAAGGATGGACAATGCGGGCACGTGGTAGCCACTGCTGCGCGAGACGATCCATGCGCGTCCAGTTAAGGCGGCGGCGCTGGCTTCGTCGCCGAAGCGACTTGAACCAGCGGTGCGTAACCTCCGACCGGAACACGTCGAGCGCCTCGATGTTGGTCGGCACGCCGTAATACGCGTAATGCCCGCGCAGTACAGCGCCCAGCCATTTACCCTGCGAGACGATCGGTTCGTGTAGCCGTCGGCGCAGTTCGAGAGTGATCTCACGAACCTTCGCCAGCAACCGCGAACGCATCGTATGACGTAGCAACAGGAACAACCCACTCTTCGAGCGACTGCAACAATGCGTTAGCCCGAGGAAGTTGAAGGTCTGCGGTGCACCGGATATACCTTTCTCCTTGTGCTGGGCGGCTGCGAACCGCCCAAAGCGCAGAAGCCGGGTCTTGTCCAGGTGCAGTTCCAGCCGGAACCTCGCGAGTCTTTCGTGAAGGTCCCGAAGGAACCGCGTTGCATCGAGGTGATGTTGGAAGCCCAGCACGAAGTCGTCAGCGTACCGCACGATGATAATGTCACCGCGCCCGGACCGCTGTCGCCACTGCCGGACCCACAGATCCAGCGCATAGTGCAGACAGATGTTGGCCAGCAACGGTGATACCGTTGCTCCTTGCGGGGAGCCTACATCCGTCGGCGTGCGCCTTCCTTGTTCCATGACCCCCGCCCTCAGCCATTTCTGGATGAGCCGCAGGACTCTCCGATCCGCAATGCGATGCTCGATAAACTTGATCAGCCAGCCGTGGTCGATGGTATCGAAGAACCCACGGATGTCTGCATCGAGCACCCAGTTCACCTTCCTATCCGTGATTCCGACCGCCAACGCATCGAGTGCGTCATGCGCTCCACGTCCTGGCCGGAAGCCGTATGAGAAGCCAAGGAAGTCACTCTCGTAGATCGCATTCATCACCGATACCACCGCGCTCTGAAGGATTTTATCCTCCAACGCTGCGATACCCAATGGCCGCTGCCGACCATCCGGTTTGGGGATATACACTCTCCTCGAGGGTTTCGCCCGGTACGCTCCGCTATGCACTTTGGCGTGAAGCTCCCGGAGGTTGTCCTCCAGTTGCCCCCCGTAGTGCTGCCAAGTGACGCCATCGACTCCCGCTGCGGCATGCTTCTTCGAAGAAAAGTACGCCTCGCGCAGTCGATCCACGTCCACATGGTGCAGCAGCGCCGTGAACCGCTTCTTCTTGTCTGCCTTTGCAGCTTTGCGTACACGTTCAAGCGCACTGGGCGCATCGATCCGGCTCTGTGTCCGGGACGCGTTTGCTTGCCCGTGTTCCCCTTGATCGGGTCCCTTCCCTCCACAACCTCCGCCGCCGTTCCTTCGGCTTTGTTCGGCTGCTTCGCAGGTGTCGGGTCGGGGGAGGCGCGCTCGATTGCCCTTGCGCTGGCCTCCGCCCGCCGCACAAACTGCTCGTGCAGATTTCCCGCAAGCAGCTTTCACGATGACGCCGTTCGGCGATGAGCAAGAGAAGGAATCAGACGAACAAGGTTCACGAGCTGCAACTCGCCGTAGAGCGTTGTCTCGGGTAGCGTGCGCCACCCCCGACAACGCCAACGCCGGTACCGATGCGACCACAGGCGCCGTACGATCCAGCCGTCGAGTTGATGGAAGAGCCGTCGGACGTGAGCGCGCTTGTAGTACTCGCCCCAGCCCCGCAGGATGGGATTGATCTCCTGGATCAACTCTGGGGTCGTCACGGGCGCGCGGCGGCACGTCAGTCGTCGAATCTGGTCCTTGAAGTGCCGGATCGATTTCTGACGCGGGTAGGCGTACAGCGCTCCGCCCTTCTGGCCACTTTTGATCTTGCTGTCCGGAAGTCGCATCGGCCGACTGCCGCGTTTGATCTTGAAGCCCAGAAACTCAAATCCGTACCGAACGTGCACGATCTGCGTCTTCCGCTCGTTGATGTTCACGCCCAGCGTCTTCAGAATCCCACTCGCCGTTTCCAATGCCGCTCGCTCCTGTGCCGCGGATGAACAGGTCACCACCCAATCATCCGAGTACCTCGTGAGCTGATAGCCCCTGCGGCGCATCTCCCGATCAAAAGGCGTCAGGAGAATATTGCTGAGCAGGGGTGAGACCCCCGAACCCTGTGCGGTACCACGCTCCGTCGGAAGCAGTCGACCCTCGCCATAGCTGCCGGATTTAAGCATCGCCTCGATCAGGCGCAGTACTCGTCCGTCCGACACCCGTTGTGAGACCAGTGCCAGAAGCTTTTCGTGGTCCGCCGTTCCGAAAAAGTCCTTCAGGTCGGCATCAACGATCCACTCCCCACCGGCTTCGATCTCCTTCCAGACCTTGCGCAGTGCGTCCTTGGTCGATCGCCCTCGTCGGTATCCGAAGCTGGCATCATCGAATATCGGCTCGAAGATCGGCTCCAGTCGATTGAGTAGCGCCTGCTGACATACCCGATCGAGGATCGTGGGAATGCCTAACATTCGATACTCACCTGGCTTGCCCGTCTTCGGGATCGCTCGCCGCCTCACCGGTTGCGGACGGAAACAGTCGGTTCGCAGTTCTTCGTGCAATTGATCAAGCCGCTCTGCGAGCCGCTCGCCAAAAGCCTCGATACTCTCCCCGTCCACGCCTCCCGCTCCCTGATTGGCTTTGACTTTCTCCCAGGCCATCTGCAGGTTCTTCCGCTTGTATACCTTGTCAATCAATGAGTGGGCCTTCCTCGCCCCCGTCGGGTTGAGCCAGTCCGCAAGTCTCCTCGGTCGCTGATGTTCGGGTTTTTCACTCATGGAACTGTCCACCTCAGCCGCCTTAACTCACTTGCCTTCCGTCTCTCGCCGACCGTCATCGTCCGCCCGCCTTCCCCGACCCACTCCGGCCGCCGATTGCTCGGTCGCGCGGCTTTCACCGCACTTCAGGTACTACTCGGGCAGTCCGACTACTGACACGACATCGCTTCCCATTTCGCTTGCGCTTATTGGTCCACTTATCGCAGTGCCATCCGCAAACCGTGTCAGTCCTCCTGAGGTCACGCGCTGTTCTTCCGTACCGTGCTGTCCGCAAACACCTTGGTTCGGTGGGTGAATGAGAACGCCTTCGCCCCTATAGTGCGGGCTCGACCTGATCCCACCTTTGGCCGACCGGTTCATCTTAGGGATGGCTCCCTCGATTACGGCCCGGTACTTCTCCTCATGCCCTTCGGATCCCAACTCACGGTGGACACCCTGCCATCCGGCAAATCAGCATCTTCGCCGGCCAGCGAGGTGATTAGCCCCGCTTTTGGATATGACGCTCCTCATCTGAGCATCAGAGGGACTTCAACCCTCCTGAACAGCGCGCTGCTCAGCGCACACTATGGGCAGGTCCGACTTCTACGCATCGAGCATCGTCGGCTTTGGCTCGTCGCCTTCCCTACGCGGACCACGCTATCGTGGTCGACACGCAGATCTCTCAGTTCCCAAATGAAGGTCGTACGCATGCCAGGGTCTTTGACCACGCGGGATCCGGCTCGGGCTTGCGATGGCGCCCAACCCGGTGTTGCCTTCCGCCATTATGAAAGCGTCGGCATCCCGGACAGATCTTATTCCGCGGCTCAATGGCTGGCCTACACGCACCTCTGTCAACACTTCGCGCGCACCTCTCGGTCCGTCGCGCATGACTCGAGGACAGCATGGATCGCTAATCCTTTTGCCGTCGGAGACTCTCACTCCTCAACCCTCACCGGTTAAAAGGTATTATGCGTACTGATACGTAATTATCTTTGTTCTTCAAGATGTTAGGCTAACGAGCGTGGACCAGTAAAACTGGAGGACAACGAAAATGGCTGACAGTGTTTATATCGTGGCGAGCCGCCGGACGCCCATCGGTGCCTTTCAAGGTGCCTTCGCATCCGTCGCAGCACCGGCCCTCGGCGCCGCGGCCATTCGCGCGACCTTGGCGGATGCCTCCGCAAAACCAGAACAGATCGACGAGGTGCTCTTCGGCTGCGTACTTCCCGCCGGGCTTGGACAAGCCCCCGCGCGCCAGGCCGCTCTCGGCGCCGGCATCCCAACGCAAGTCCCCTGTACCACTGTCAGCAAGGTCTGCGGCTCCGGCATGAAGGCCGTCATGATCGGTGCGGATGCCATTCGGGCTGGCTCCGCCAACATCGTTCTGGCCGGTGGCATGGAGTCGATGACCAATGCGCCCTACCTACTCGGAAAAGCCCGCTCCGGCTACCGACTGGGTCATGGCGAGTTGCTGGATCATATGTTCCTGGATGGCCTGCAGAACGCCTACGACGGCAAGCTCATGGGTGTTTTTGCCGAGGCGACTGCGCACAAGTACGGGTTCACGCGCGCTGAGCAGGATGCCTACGTTCAGGAAACGATTGCGCGCGCCAATGCGGCGAGCGAATCGGGCGCCTTCGACTCCGAACTGGCACCTGTAACGGTGAAATCGCGCCATAGTGAATCGGTCGTCAGCCGCGATGAAATTCCACCGACCTGCGATCCGGCCAAACTCACGAAGCTCAAACCGGCGTTCGACAAGGACGGTACGGTGACCGCGGCGAGTTCATCATCCATTGCCGACGGCGCCGCGGCGATGCTTCTCGTTAGCACCCAAGGACTGGCGGGATTCACTTCCAAGCCGCTTGCCAGGCTGGTTGCTGCCGCAGGCTACGCACAGCAACCCGAGTGGTTTACAACCGCGCCGGTCGGCGCCATTCGGCGCGTGCTGGAACGAGCAGGCTGGCGGCAAGATAGCGTGGATCTCTTTGAGATCAACGAAGCGTTCGCAGTGGTGACCATGGCCGCCATCCGGGACCTGGCGCTTGATCCAAAGCGTGTGAACGTGCACGGCGGTGCCTGCGCCTTGGGTCACCCCATCGGTGCCAGCGGTGCGCGCATCATCACCACCTTGATTCACGCCCTGCGCCGCAAAGGACTGAGGCGTGGTATCGCTGCCCTATGCATCGGTGGGGGTGAAGCAACGGCCGTCGCAGTTGAAGTCGTACCCTAGGCGCGCGTGCGCGGAACTTGTTGTGATCACCACTCGGGCTGCCCAATCCTCAACCCGACCAAAACTCAAAGACTATGGTCATCATCCCGGCTGCGACCACGATCCTGGCTCTTGGACGCCGACCGCTCGGAACTCTCGTGACCCGCCGTTTTCTCAAATCCTTCGCGATAGGTCCGCCACCGCTTGAGCGCCTGCGCCGTAACGTCCCCGGCTGAGAGTCGCCCCTCTTTTGCGCGCAGCGCCTTCCAGGCTTCAAGCGCTCGCTTGCGCACGGCCGCGGGCGAGTCGTCCCAGTAACTTCCTGCCCGATCTTCCGGCCCCGCCTCCAGGTAGTCATGTGCGAGCTCCTTGGGGCGCGCCCTCGAGAGGGTGTATTCCAGTTGTCGCCTGGCCTCACTCGCGTCGAGCGCCTTTGCGTTCGTGGTCGGGCCGGCAAATTCATCCTGCGCGTAAAACAGCGTCGCGGATTCGCGATGCCTCGAGAGAGCAACATAACTGGTATGCCGGTCAAAGTAGCCACTGGCGAACACGTAAGTCCGATCCACGGTAGCCCCTTGGCACTTGTGCACCGTGGAGGCATACCCATGGTCGAAATCCGCATAGTCTTTGGTTTCCACCGCAACGCGCATTTCCTCCGGTCCGTCCAGGCGGACCTGAAGCGCACCGCTGCCGATGCGCTCGACGGTACCCAGTGTCCCGTTCTTCACCCCGACGCTCTTTTCATTCCTGAGGAACAGGATGCGATCCCCGGAGGCGAACTCGCGGGTGCCGCGGCTCGTCGCGACGCTCTGGCCCCCCGCCAACCTACCCTCCTCCTTCAAGATCTCGCGCGCCTGCACGTTCAGTTCCCTGACCGACTCGCGCGTGTACGCTAGGATCAGTCGCGACTCGTTGGGCGTGCTCTGCCGGTCCTTGACCCAACTCCTCAGTAGTTCTTTCTGCGCGTCCTCGCGCGTGGGCGCGGCAACGATGGCGCCTCGAGAGTCGTATGCCTGGAGCGCCTCGCCGGTGCGACCACTGGCGAGCTGCTGCGTCGCCTCGCGCGCCCAGGCCTCCTTCTGCCGGCGTACCTGGGTCAGCTCCACCATCCCCACCTGGCCTATCACGCCACGAAACGCAGCGCCCGCCTCGATGGCCTGCAGCTGCTCCGGATCCCCCACCAGCACGACCTTCGCATGCGCTTTCTGGGCCGCTTCCAACATCCGCTCCAACTGCCGGGTCCCGATCATGCCGGCCTCGTCAATCACGAGCACATCCTTGCGACCCAACATGTCGCGGTTCTGCTTCCAGCCGTATTCATAGCTCGCCAGGGTGCGCGAGCGGATACCGGAGGCCTGCTGGAGATTCTCTGCCGCGATCCCGGAGAGCGCCGCACCCTTCACGGTCAGACCCTCCGCCTCCCAGGCCGTCCGCGCGGCAGCCAGCAGGGTGCTCTTGCCGCTGCCGGCGACGCCCACCAAGGCCTTCAAGTCGCCCTGGCTCGTCAGATGCAGGAACGCCCGCTCCTGTTCGGCACTCAACGGACTTTGCGTGAGCGCAGCCGCCTGGCGCACCGGCGCCACGCCGTGGGCGCTCTGGCCAGTCAGGACTTTCGTGCGCAGCAGCAGATCCCGCTCCGTGTCCAACATGTCGCGGGTGCTGTAGCGAGTGCGGCCCCAGTCATCCTTACCCAGCGCGACGAGTTCCTGCGAAGTCGTGACCTTGAGCATCGCGGCCTGAAACTGCTCGGCACCCGAGGTCCGGGTGTGCAGGAACTTCGCGATGTCCCGCTCGGTAAAGGTCGACCGCTGGTGGGTCAATGCCCGTAACGCCACCGTCGGATCTTTGAGGATCGCGGCACCGTTTTCCCGGGCGACCTTTTCCTGGGCAGCTACGCGTTCGGCTATGTGTCGCGGCAGCGCCACGTCGGTCTGCCGCTCCCGGCCGACACCAATCTTCCGCCCCGGCTCGAGCGCGATGCCCTGGGCTTCCAGTGTCCGATGATCAATCCTGATCGCATGGCCGGCGCGCGCCAGATGCTCGTTGGCGGTCTCGGCCCAGACCTCCCGCCACTTCAAGAGATCCGCTTTCGCATTCCAGGCCCTGACCTTCTGCCCGAAGCCCTCAGGGGTCACCTCCCGCATGGTCAGGAGCACATGGGCGTGGGGATTGTTCGGGTCATCCTCGTGCACCGAAAAGTCGGCCACCATCCCTTTGTCCACGAAGGTCTGCCGCACGTAATCGCGCACCAGCGCGACGTTCTCGTCGTGGGTCAGTTCAAGGGGCAACCCGATCTCGAGCTCCCGGGCCAGCTGGGCGTCCTTGCGCCGCTCCGTCGCTTCCACCTGGTTCCAGAGTCGCTGCCGGTCGGCCATCCACGCGGGGGCGCCAACGGGCAACAGGATCTCCGAATGCTCGACTCCCTCCTTGCGTGTGTAGTCATGCGTGACCCCGTAGCGATCATCTTCGAGGGATTCGCTGGCGCGATAGGCAGCGGCGGCCACGACGCTCTGCCCTTTTGAGCGTGAGACGACCTTTGCCGACAAGTGGTAGATCGCCACGAGCCTCCCCATCCCTGCGCCAAAGTCGCGAAGCGACGTATAAGTGCGCTCTTCTCTCGAAACTATGCGCTCACCGCCCCTCTCGCCGCAAGTCCCGCGCCTCAAGGCTTAACTGCAGCGAGCGGTATGGCGATCGTGAGCGCGGCCAGGGTCAGAATTAGTGCGAAGCCCGCGACGCCGAACCATCCCGCATAGTTCCACGCAAGGCCACCGGCCGAGCCGAGCAGGCTGGAGCCAAGGTAATAGAAGAGCAGATAGAGAGCGGAGGCTTGCGCCCGGTCCCGTTTGGCACGCCGGCCTACCCAGCCGGAGGCAGTTGAATGGGCTGCGAAGAAGGCGGCTGTGATGATTGCGATGCCACCCACAACAGCCAGGAGCGGGCGCGCCGCGGTGAGCGCTATACCGGCGGCGAATAGCGCAATCGGCATCCAGAAAATGCGGCCCGGGCCGAGACGACCGGCGAGGCTGCCGAACCAGGCGGAGCTGAAGGAACCAAGCAGGTAGAGGAGGAACACAAAGCCCACTGTCGCCTGGCCGAGGCCATAGGGTGGCGCTTCCAGCCGGAAGGCAACGTAGTTGTAGATCGTTACGAAGACGCCCATCAGCAGGAAGCCTTCGGCATAGAGCAGCGGCAGCGCCTTGTCGGCAAGCAGTCCCCGCATGGCGTGCGCGAGGGACCGCAAGTCATGGTGCATGGGACGGAAGGCGCGCGACCGTGGGGCAAAAGCCGCAAATGCGACTCCGGCACCCAATCCCACGGCACCCATCAGCCCGATCGCCCCTCGCCATCCGGTGTATTGCGCAATGAGTGTAATTCCCAAGCGCCCTGCCATGCCTCCGATCGCGGAGGCGGCAATGTACAGTCCCATCGCGGCGCCCACCGAGTTCGGATGGACCTCCTCGGAGATGTACGCCATGACGACGCTGGGCAGTCCGGCCAGCGCCACGCCGATTGCCGCGCGCATGGCGAGCAGTTCCCCCCAGTCTGGAAGCAACGCCGAAACAACGCTTAGCGCGGACGCCGCGAGGAGCGACAGGGTCATGAGTGAGCGGCGTCCGATCCGATCCGAAAGTACGGCCGCCGGAATGAAGGTCAGCGCCATGGCGCCGGTTGTGAAGGACACCGCGAGGCTCGAGGTGGCCGCGTTGACGCCGAAATGACTGGCAAAGAATGGCAGCAGCGGCTGCACGTCATAGAGCAGTGCGAACGTCGCGAAGCCGGCCATGAGGAGCGCGACCGTCAGGCGCCGGTAGGCTGGCGTGCCCTGAACGATCAGGTCGGGGACTGACTGTTGCACCTGCCGATGGTACACGCCATCACTGTCTACGCTGTCTCCAGCACATGAGCCGGCGAGGGCTCCGCACTGCTAGCAAGCGTCAGTGAGTTGCGCGAATTCATCGTCATGCAGCGTGATGCCGGTGGCTGCGACGTTCTCTTCGAGGTGGCGAACGTTGCTCGTGCCCGGAATCGGCAGCATGACGGGGCTGCGCCGCAGCAGCCATGCCAGGGCAATCTGCTCCGGTGTTGCATCGTGTGCCCGGGCGATGCGGCTGAGCAGCACCCCGGAACCGACGAGTCTGCCGCCGGCGAGCGGAAACCAGGGGATGAAGCCGATTCCCTCGCCCTCACAGTAGTCCAGGACCGACTCGCTGCCTCGATCCGAAAGGTTGTAGAGGTTCTGTACTGTGGCAACCGGGAACTGCCTGCGTGCCGCTTCGATATCCCGCACGCTCACCTGGCTCAGGCCCGCGTGCCGGATCACCCCTTCGTCGATCAACGAGCGGACCGCAGCGAACTGTTCCTGCCGTGGAACGCCCGGATCGATACGGTGCAGCTGCCACAGGTCGATGCGTTGGACGCCGAGCCGGTCGCGGCTCCACCGCGCCTGTTCGATCAGATATCCCGCATCACCCCGTGGTCGCCACTGATCGGGCCCGGACCGCGTCAGTCCTGCCTTGGTGGCCACGTAGACGCAGGGGTACGGGTAGAGGGCATCACGGATGAGTTCTTCCGAGACATGAGGGCCATAGGAGTCCGCGGTATCGATGAAGTTGATACCCACTTCAGGGACGCGGCACAGGGTCCGAACGGCCTCTTCAGGGTCGGCGGGGGCTCCCCAGATCCCAGGGCCGGTGATCCGCATGGACCCGAAGCCAAGCCGAACCAGCGCCATGACGACCGTTACTGACGCGCTCCGGAGCAATGTCGTCGGGTTCCGTATCCGCAACGATCGCTCCCCGAATTCACTTTGGCTGCTTTCCACGGCAGTGACTCCCTACTGACCTGCCGCCACTAATGCCAGTCTCGGCACCGGACCGTCTTGTAAGACGGACTCGTCAAATTAAGCAGTTTCGTTCCATTTGCGCATCTCTTGGACAAGCGATGGCGGAACCGTTAGTTCAGTCTGTACGTGCGTATGGTGCGGAGCGCACCTGCCGCGGAGACCCCCATCATCCCCCTGTACGGGTCTCCCATTGAGCGGCGGGCTGGACCCCCCAGCCCGCCGCGTTTTTATTGGGTTGAGCCGCGACCGTACGGGAAGTCGAAAAAGAATGGTGATTGCGGATAGGATAGTCGGGAGCTTTCGGACCGCCGTGGACTTGGCCGTTGCCGAAGAGGAGCGGTTGAGGGCTGCATGGGCCGCAGCGTGGCTTCGGGAGTATCGCTGCCATGCCCGCTATATCTCTCTCCTCGCACTCGACGCGGTCGAAGAACTTGAGCTGCGGTTTGCATGGTTGGAGTGGTGGGATGCAACCTGCGTGTGCCGCGACGCGCTCCAGCGATTGGAGCGGCCGCAGTTTGCACGCTGATCCGCGTATTCAAGACTCAGGACAAAGGAGCGAGCAATGGGCGACAAGACGCCAAGATTTGACGCGTCATACCTCGAGCGCAAGCGCCGGCAGCTGACACAGCTGCGCGACGAATTGCGCAAGACGGCCAATGCCGCGGAAGCCGCGGAATCAGACATCAAGCTGGACTCCGCTTCTGCGCCCCGTGAGTACGAAGATGATGCACAGCGTCTTGATATGCTCGAGATCGAGGGAAATCTGGTCAGGCGCGATATCGGCAGGCTTGCCCGCATCGAGCGGGCGCTGGAGAAGATTGCGGAGGGCACCTATGGGCTATCGGATGTAAGTGGTGAGGCGATTCCCACCGACCGGCTCGAGTCCCTGCCCGATGCCCTCAACACGGTTGCCGAACAGAGCGCGAGCGAGCACGCCGGTTAGCGGCCCCGAGCGGGCCTCCACCTCTACCCGACCCAGCGGCCGCATTGGCGTCCCCTCCCGGATTGGCTGTCGAAGAGCAGATGCAACTTGTGGAAGGTGGCGCGCGAGGTCTGCCAATGCGCCTTCTTGTACAGATCGCAAAGCGCCGTGGTGTGGGCCAGCAACCGGTTGAGACCAAAGACACCCTGGTGACGAACGGTCTCTGACAGGCCGATTCGCTAGCAGATTCGCCGTTGTCATGATTCATCCCCGCCGCGTTAGCCGATGTGCCGCACGAGCAGAGCCACCGCAATTACCACGATCAGGGCGAGAAGCCCGGTGGCAGACAAAACCAGCGGGAAGTAATCCCGCAGGTGCTGCACCTCGTCATCGTCGGCCGGTTGGATGGCGGAACGCCTCGCGGACCGCTCGGGCCACGAGCGATCCATCTGCCAGGTCGGCCATTGGGCCTCCCGCCGGGCACTTTCCGGGTTGCGTTCCGTGCCATTGCGCAGACCCTTCAGCAGCGTGATGCGCGGATCAAGCACGGCGTACATTTCAAGTTCGGGTCTACGTTCACTCATGGCATCCTCCTTTGAGTACCGCACGACTCTGCAGGCACCTGCGATCCACGGCTTGTACAAAGACCGCGAAACTAAGCTGCGACTGCTTTCTGGCGTACTCCCCGCCCGCAACCACGGCACCCCCCGCCGGCCGGCGCACGAGCCAGCACAGTGGTATCGCCAGCACCGACCGATACGGCGGGCGGCAATCTGCCGATTCTGCATCACCGGGCCGTCGGCTACCTGCTGGCGGAGGTGGCCATGAAAATCGAAGCCTGCCGTGCCTTTCAGGCGGTCTATCGGGTCATGCAGGCGATGGGGGTCAACGCCCTCGACCGCAACCATCCGGTGGAGAAATTCCTGCGCGAGGCGGCGGTCTTTCCGCTCTACGATGCCGGCAACATCGGCATGCAGATGCGCAAGATCTGGGGTGTCATGCTGGACAAGGACTTCGATCCGCGGGCAATGGCGGATTCGCGGCCCATGACTTTCAGCAAATCGATGGAAGGCGTGGGAACCGAAGTCGCTACTGAGCCTGCGGCCCCGTCCCGACGCCCACGGCCGCGGTAAATTGCGTGCGCTCACCGGGCTGCTCCGTCCAACCCCCGCCGAGCGCTTCGTACAGATGAACCACCGCTTGCATGCGGGCGAGTGTCAGCTGAGCCAGTTGGTCTTCTGCCGAGAACAGAGTCTGCTGCGACTGCAGCACCGTTAGCAGATCGGTGGTGCCCTGGCGGTACTGGAGCTCGGCTATCTGGAAGGCCTCCCGTGCGGCATCGACTTCGTGCCCGAGGTGTTCCTGCGCGCGGCTGTTGTTCTTTACCTGGCCCAATGCCGTCTCCACGTCAGCATAAGCGTTGAGGACCGCGCGTTGGTAACTCGCGATCAGTTCCTCCTGCGTTCCTTCCGCCAGCTTTTTTTGGCCGATCAGCTTGCCGCCATCGAAGACACTCTGCAGCAGGCTGCCGCCGTAGTCCCACACGACGCTGGGTCCGTGGAGCAGCGTACCGATGGCCGCGCTGGCGAAGCCGTCGGTACCGCTCAGCGCGAACTGCGGCAGAAATGCCGCGCGCGCTGCGTCGAGATTGGCGTGCGCGCTCGCCAGATCGGCCTCCGCCTGCGCCACGTCCGGCCGTCGCAACAGCAGGTCGGAGGGCAGCCCCGGACTGACGCGGGGCGGGCGAACGGCCTCGAGGCCTGGTGCCTGGACCTCCAGCGTCTGCGGTGTCTGGCCCAGCAGCACCGCGAGTGCGACGCGCGCTTCCAGCTCCTGTTCCTCGAGCTGAGGAAGTTCCGCCTCAACGGATTCCACCTGCGCCCGCTCCTGAGCCAGATCCAGATGCGAGGACTTGCCGGCCGACACCCGCAGCTCGATGGTCTTGAGAATGTCCCTGATCGCGAGCACATCCTCGTTGGCAATGGCGATGCGTTTGCGCAGCGCGAGCACGCTGAAGTACGCGTTGGCGACGTTCGCGGTGACGGTCAGTGCCACGGCCTCCCGGGCAAACCGCGCGGACTTGAGCGACTCCGTTGCCGCGCGCAGATTGCTGCGCGCGAGACCCCAGAGGTCAACCTCATAACTTGCCCCCAACGTGAGGCCGAAGGAGTTGCCGCTGGGGGCATTGGTGAGGTTGATCGACTGGACACCATTCCCCGAGCGTTGCCCCTGCGCCTGTAGATTCAGCTGCGGAAAAAGCGCAGCGCGCTGGATCGTGGTCTGCGCCTGCGCCTCGATGACCCGGGCGGCAGCGACCGCGAGATCCCGGTTGTCACTTCGCGCCCTGCCAATGAATTCGGCCAACTCGGGGCTCGCGAATTGTTGCCACCAGTCCGTCTTTGGCCACACCGAATCCCGCGCGCTGTCCTGACCGACAAACGCTTGCGGCACCAGTTGCGGATTCAGCGCCTGCGGAACGTGGGTCGCGCAGCCGGCCAGTAAAACGGACCAGGCGGCCACACCACAGCGCAGCTGCCTCACTCTACTCATACCGCAACGCGCCGATGGGTGTCGCGCGGGCTACCCGCAGGGCGTGGGAGACGACCGTGAGCCAGGCGATCAGCATCGCGACGATCCCTGCTCCCAGGAAGTACAGGGGGCTGAGCGCGATGCGGTACGCAAAGCCTTCCAGCCAGCCATGCAGGTAGTACCAGGCCAGCGGCCAGGCGACCAGGTTGGCAATCAGCGCCGGAACCGAGAACTGCCACAGCAGCAGCTTCACGACATCGCGGGTGCGCCCCCCGAACACCTTGCGCAACCCGATCTCCTTGGTGCGGCGGCCGACGGTGAAGGCGGCCAGACCAAACAGGCCCAGGCAGGCGATGAAGATGGCGATGCCGACGAACATGGCAAACATCTGTCCCAGGCGCTCGTCTTCCTGGTAAAGCGTGCCGAAACTGTCATCCAGGAAATGCCGGTCCACAATCGCGATCGGGGCAAAGGCGTGCCAGGCCTTGTCGATGGCATTCAGCGTCTGCGGGATCCCGTCGGGCCGCAAACGCACGGACACTTGCGCTGCGGATTTCGGGTCGTAGACGTAAAAGCTTGCCTTGATGGGTTCGCGGGCTCCCAGGAAATTGGCATCGGCCAGCACGCCGGCAATGATCACCGGATAATTGTCGTACAGGATCGTCTGGCCGACCGCCTGCTCCGGGGTGAAGCCGAGGCGCAAGGCCGCTGTGTCATTGATCAAGATACTGTGGCCGGAGTTCGCCGGATCGCCGGCATTCATGGAACTGATCTGATCCAGCGCCCGCGTACGGGACAGCTGCCTGCCCGCCAGGAGCTTCATGCCATAGAAGTTCGGAAATTCCGGGCCAATCACGACTTTTGAGAACAGGATCAGGTCCGGCTTGCCCGGCAACCGGATGACATCATTGCTTTGTCCAATGTCGAAAGGCACCCGGTCGGACAGGGCAACGTCGAGGACTCCGGGGTTCGCACGCAGGGCCTGCACGAAGCTCTGATGCCCGTCCATGAACACGCGACCGGCATGACCCACCACCAGGATGTTGTCGCGACGGAAGCCGAGATCGACGTTACGGGCGTAGCGGATCTGGCCGAACACGACGGCGGCCGCAATCCCTAAGCCGATCGACACCGCAAACTGCAGCACGACGAGGATGGCCCGCAGGCGTCCCGAGCCTCCCTGGCCGGAGCTGTTGGTGCGCAGCACCGAGGCAGGCCGAAAGCCCGACAACACCAAGGCGGGATAACTGCCGCTGACCAGTCCAGCCACCATTGCGATCGCCAGGATCAGCAGCAGCACCGGCCAGCCGGAGTGAAAGTCGACGCTCAGGGGACGCTGCATGAAACTGCCAAAGGCTGGCAACAGCATTTCCACCAACGCGAGCGCCACTATGAGCGCCAGCAGGGCCATGAGCACCGACTCACCCAGGAACTGGACAATCAGCTGGCCACGCTTCGCGCCTACCGTCTTGCGCAGGGAGATCTCGCGCGCGCGCATCATCGCGCGGGCGGTGGACAGGTTCATGAAGTTGAAGCAGGCCACCAGCAGGATCAGCCCGCCGACGGCAACGATGCCATACAGAGTCGTCCTGCTTCCGGGCGGAGTCAGGGGCACACCCCAGTGCTCCGAGGCCAGGTGCACTTGTGCAAAGGGCGTCATGTGCACTTCGTACACCTGGTTGCCGGGGACGTTGGCCAGGCCAAACGCTTTGAGCTGGGGGCCCAACACCCGATCCAGCATCGGCGCCATCTTGGCAATCACGGTCTGCGGACGCGTGCCGGGAGCCAGCGTCACGTACCCATAGCCGTTCTGATTGAACCAGCTCGCCTTCTCGTCATCGGAAATGTACGAAGCAATCGAGGTGTTCGGAATGAATGCGTCGCCGGACAGCGACGTGTTGTGAGGCAGGTCGCGCATGACGCCCGTGACCGTCAGGGGCACCATCGTGTCCCGGCACGCCGTATCCGCGTCCCCGCACTTCCCCTTGCCGTCCGTAACGGTCCTGCCGATCGGATCCGCGTTCCCGAAGATCTTGCGCGCCGCCGATTGCGACAGCACGATCGACTCCGGCTGCCGCAATACGGTGGCCGGGTCGCCCGCGAGCAGGGCCAGCTTGATGACCTGGAAGAAATTCGGGTCTACCACATCGACGAATTCACGAAACTGCCGGTCGCCGGCCGTCAAGGTCATTGGCTCCCTCGAAAGACGGGTCATCGATGTCACTTCCGGGATTTCATCGTGCATCGCGGCCGGCATCGGAAACGGGATGACGGCAAACGCCATCGGTGCGCGGCTGGGCGCATGGATCGTCAGTTCCAGGCGATACAGATTGCTGCTGTCGGGCACCCACTTGTCGTACGACAGCTCATCGCGCGCGAACAGGATGATGAACAGTACGCAGGCCAGTCCGACGGCTAGGCCCGCGATGTTGATGACGCTGTACAGCTTGTGCCGGAGCAGGTTGCGCAGCGCGATGGTCAGATAGTTGCGAAACACGGTGACCCCCTGGCCCTAGAGAACCTGGCGGATGCTTTCGGTGACGACGACGCCATCGAGCAGATTGACGATGCGGTGGGCATATTCGGCATGGCTGTGCGAATGGGTCACCATCACGATGGTCGCGCCCTCGTCGTTCAACTGGGTGAGCAGCTGCATCACCTCCTCGCCGTTCGCGGAGTCCAGGTTGCCGGTGGGCTCATCCGCCAGAATCAGCTTCGGACGTGCGACCACGGCGCGCGCCACGGCGACCCGCTGCTGCTGGCCGCCGGACAACTGTGCCGGCATATGGCGCGCCCGGTGACCGATCTTCATCCGCTCCAGGGCTTCTGCCGCGCGTTTCCTGCGCTCGCTGGCTGAGACATCGGCGTGATAGAGCAGCGCGAGCTCGACGTTTTCCTGGACGTTCAGCTCGTCAATGAGATTGAAGCTCTGGAACACCAGGCCAATGGCGTTCTTGCGCAGCTCCGACAGCGCGCTTTCGGCGAAGCCCGCAACGTCGGTGCCGTCGAACCAGTATTCGCCCGCGGAAGGATTGTCGAGCATGCCGACGATGTTGAGGAACGTGGACTTGCCGCAACCCGAGGGCCCCATCACCGCCACGAACTCGCCCTTGCGCACCTCCAGGTTGATGCTGCGCAGCGCGGTCGTTTCGACTTCGGTCGTACGATAGACTTTCGACAGGTTCTTCAGCGTGATCATGCTTGGCCTTTTCGTTATTGCTGCTCGGGCTGTTCGAATTCAACGCGGTCCATCTTCTGGAATCCCTCATAGCCCGAGACGATGACTTTCTCGCCGGGCTTGAGTCCATCCACCACCTCGACGTAGTCGGGGTTGCGGCGGCCCAGGCGGATGTTGCGACGCTCGGCATGGCTGCCATCGGGCGCCACCACGAAGGCCCAGTTGCCACCGGTGTCCTGGTAGAAGGGTCCGTTCGCCACGATCACAGCCAGCGATGCGCCACCCAGCTCGACCTTCAGATCGATGGCCTGGCCGACATGAATGTCGCCGGGTGCGCCGCTGTCAAAATGCAGATCCGCCTTGAAGGTGCCGTTGCTGACCTGCGGATAGATCTTGGCGACCTTGGCCTTGAAGCCGTGGCCGTCGAGCGTGAACAGGCTCTCCTGGCCCACGCTGATGTGGCCGAGGTAGAACTCATCCACCAGTGCCGTCAGCTTGAAGCGGTCGGCGGAATTGACCTGTCCCAGGACCGCGCCCTGGCCCTTGGACTGACCGACTTCGGCATCCAGCGCCGTCAGCTGCCCATCCATCGGCGCGCGCACCGTCAGCGCATCCACCCCCGCATTGGCAATGTCGGCCTGCGCACCCGCCGCCTGACCCGTCAACTGGGTCGCACGCACTCGCTGCTCGGCATCGCGCGAGGCGATGGTGGCGTCACGCAGCTTCAGGTTGTAGTGATAGTCTGCCAGCTCCTGCTCGTAGGTGCTGGGGGCGATGGCGTTGCCGTCGAGAAGAATCTTGTCGCGGGCCAGATCGCTTTTCAGCTGGCTGATCTGGTGTTCGATCTCCAGCAGGTCGTGCTGATATCTGAAGCGCGTCTGCTCGAAGGTGATCTGCTGTGCCGCCACCTGCAGCTGCAGCGCCGGATTCGACAGGACGATGAGTTTCTGGCCGCGCTTGACCCTCGTGCCGTCTTCCACCAGCACCTGCTTGACCGTGCCGCCCTGGTCGGTGGTGAGGTAATCGATGATCAGCGGCGCCACGGTGCCGCGCACTGCGATGTAGTCCTCAAAGGGTCCTTCGGCGACGCTCGCGAGGGTCACGCGATTCAGCGGCAGGCGATAGACATGGCCCTTTGATTGCTCCAGCAGCAACCAGCTGGCGACCCCCACGATGAGAAGCCCGCCACCTGCGTACGGAATGAAGCGCCGCCACGCGCGCCTCCGCACGAGGGGCTTGTCCATGTTCACAATGCTGTCCGGAATGTCCGTCATACCCTGCTTATCGCAAGTTGCATGCCAGGGCTGCTTCTCAACATTTTCAAAGAGTTACGGCGAGCGGTGGAAATGAAGTGTCCGCTGGCGTACAAGATTAGCGGACACCTGTTCGAATACGGACACCATGGCATCCAGCTCTTCCGGTTCCGCGCGCATCCTCGTCATCGACGACCAGGAGGACATCCTTCAGGCCGCCCGGCTGCTGTTGAAGCGTCATTTCGCCTCCGTCCACACCTCGCATGACCCCGCCTCGCTACCGGAGCGGGTGCGGCAGAACGCCTTCGATGTGCTGTTGCTCGATATGAACTTTGCCGCCGGCGCAGACGACGGTGCCGAGGGCCTCAAATGGCTCGCGGAAGTACTGGCCATCGACCCGCAGGCGGTGGTGGTGCTGGTGACCGCCCACAGCGGGGTGGATCTGGCGGTGCAGGCCATGAAACAGGGGGCCGCCGATTTCGTCACCAAACCCTGGGAAAACGAGCGGCTGCTGGCGACACTGCTGTCGGCGGTCAACCTGCGCCAGTCGCGCGTCGAAGCGGCGGAACTGCGCAACCGCAATCGCGGGCTCGCGGCGGCCACGCATATTGAATCCGGGATGATCGGCACCTCGCCGGCCACGCTGCGGGTGTTCGAATCGATCCGGCGCGCCGCGCCGACCGATGCCAATGTGCTGATTCTGGGTGAGAACGGTACCGGCAAGGAGCTGGTCGCCCGTGAGATTCATCGACTCTCGGGTCGCGCGCGGGAAGTCTTTCTGCGCGTGGATATGGGCGCCCTATCCCCGCAGCTGTTCGAAAGCGAATTGTTCGGCCACCGACGCGGCGCCTTTACCGACGCCAAGGAAGATCGCATCGGACTGTTCCGCGCCGCCGCCGGGGGAACCTTGTTTCTGGATGAGATCGGCAACCTGCCCCTGCACCTGCAGAGCAAGCTGCTCACGGCGCTGGAGCGCCACGAAATCGTACCCGTGGGCGCCAACAAACCCGAGCCCATCGACGTGCGGCTCGTTTGTGCGACCAATCTCTCCCCCGCGCAGCTGGCGGACACCAACCGGTTCCGGGAGGACCTGCTCTACCGGATCAATACCGTGGAAATCCTCCTGCCGCCCTTGCGGGATCGCCGCGAGGACATCCCGTTGCTGCTGGAGCATTTCATTGCGCTCTACGCGCAGAAATACAACTTCCCGGCCAAGCGGCTGAGCGCGACGGCGCTTGCGGAGCTGGCGGCTCATGCCTGGCCCGGCAACGTGCGCGCGCTGCGCCACGCGGTGGAACGGGCGGTGATCTTCAGCGAAGGGATCGTGTTCGAGCCCGCGGACTTCTCGCTCAGCGCCGTGCGGCCGGCCGCGCCGCCGGAGGCGGACGAGTCCACCCTCGATGCCGTGGAAAAGGGTGCCATTGCCCGTGCCCTCGAGAAACATCAGGGCAACGTCAGCCGCGCCGCCCACGCGCTCGGACTGACGCGGACCTCGTTGTACCGGCGCAAGGAAAAGTATGGACTTTAGCCGCTTCCGCGCCGGGATCGCACTGCGAACCGGGGCACTGTTCGCGACGCTCGCGGCGGTCGCGGAAATGATGGCGCGTACCCAATGGTATGTGCCCATCGCGCTGGGCGCAGTCGCAGCGCTCATCCAGGTGGCCCTGTTGATGCGCTTCGCGACACAAGCCAGTCGTGAAGTGGCCCGCTTCCTGGACGCCATTTCATTTGATGATCCTTCGCAGAGTTTTTCGGAGCTCGCCGGCGATAGCGCCCATCGGGAGCTCGGCACCGCGATGACCCGCGTACTGGACCTGCTGCGCGCCGGCCGCTCGGAGCGCGAAGCGCAGGCCCGCTATCTGCAGACACTCATCGCCCACGTGCCGGTCGCTCTCATTTCGGTGGATGAGAGCGGCCGGGTGCAACTTCTCAATATGGCTGCACGGCGGCTGTTTGAGACCGCACTGATGGATACAGGTCAGTTCACGCGCTATGGGGAGGCCTTCGCCGTCGGCATTGACTCCCTGCGCCCGGGCACCAGCGCGATCCTCAAGATGGAGCGCGGCTCCGGCGCCCTGCAGCTCAAGGCGGCGGCCACGGATGTCACGCTGGAGGGGCTGCGCCGGCGGCTGATCTCCCTGCAGAACATCGAAAATGAAATGAGCGCGCAGGAAATGGCCGCCTGGCAGACCGTCGTCCGGGTCATGGCCCACGAGGTGATGAATTCCCTCACGCCGATCTCGTCACTGGCAGCCACTGCGCGCGATCTGGTGCGCGACGTGCACAGTCACACCCCAGCGGACGATGCCCGGTCCAGCGCCCTGACTGATGCCCGCGACGCGCTCGAGACCGTCGCACGTCGCAGTGAGGGACTGCTGCACTTCGTACAGAACCACCGACGCCTCACCAAGCCGCTGGTGACGCAGATGCAGGTCGCGACCCTGCAGCGGATTTTCGCACGCATTCAACGCCTCCTTGCCGCCGAACTCGCAGCCAACGCAATTCAGATGACTGCGAGCATCGAGCCGCAAACCCTCGATCTTGCCGCAGATGCAGACCTGCTCGATCAAGCCCTCATCAATCTCGTGCGCAACTCCATCGAGGCACTGGCTGAGGTGCCGGCGGGTCAGATCGCATTGTCTGCGCGCCGGGATCCGAGCGGCCATGTAGTCATAGCGGTGGCCGATAATGGCCCTGGCATAGCAACCGAGCAACGAGACCGGATATTCGTCCCCTTCTTCACGACCAAGCGTCAGGGGAGTGGCGTCGGGCTGACGCTGGTTCGCCAGATCGCCACGGCGCACGGTGCGACGGTCGATGTCTCACAGACACCCGGCGGAGGCGCGACAGTCAGCTTGAATTTCGGGCAGCCGCAATTAGCGAGATTCGGCCGTGTCACTGCAAAGTGACGCAATAAACCTGTCCATCAACAAGGGGATCTGCCTGGGTTACCGGCAACCGGCAGAAGGCTAAGTTTCTCGGGTCAGACTTTCTATCTCATCGAGAATGGGCGAGCTGCCGATGGGGCAGCGCGATGTTGTTCCGCATTTCTTCGCGCAACGCCGCACGCGTTTCAGCCACTTCCTGACGGTGATGGAAAAACTCGATGGTCTGTTCCAACGCGACAGCGACGAGCAAGTCGACGACGATTGCTTAAGGTGCCAGGTTTGGCAATCTAGCTCTTGGGCACTGTAAGATGGGTCGGAGGCGCGCGCTTGCTGCGTCGGAGGTAGTTTTAAGATGTTTGCACCGTGGTCGGCGCGCTCCGTTGCCATGCTTGCGGCGGCGATGATGCTCTGCACAATACCGCTGTCGGTTGCACACGCAGAGCACGCAACAGGGGAGCAGGGTCAGACATGGGCATCGATTGCCAAGCTCCCAGACTGGCAAGGCATATGGCAGCTCGATTGGGAACACAATCCCAAGCTCCTGGGAGGAATGACGCCCGGTCCTTTAACTGCGGCCGCGCAAGCCAAACTGGATAAGTTCCTGGCGCTACAGAAGCGCGGCCAGAATCTCCAAACCGAGGACGCCAACTGCCTGCCAACCGGCATGCCGGGGATCATGACGGAACCCTACCCGATAGAGTTCCTCTTCAACCCGGGTATGGTCGTCGTGCTGATCGAGACCTTCAGTCAGGTGCGTCACGTCTATACCAACGGCGAAACACACCCCGCGGATCCTGATCCGGCGTTCAATGGACATTCAATCGGCTACTGGGTCGGCGATACGCTGATTGTGGACACTGTCGGCATCGATACGACAACGCGGATTGCCCCCGGTGTTCGGCACAGCGACAAGCTGCACATCGTCGAACGTATTCGCAAAACTGACGCCGATCATATCCAGATCGAACGCACGATCGATGACCCACGGGTGCTTGCGAAGCCGTGGACGGTCGTTCTTCCCTACGCACGAATGAAAGGGCATATGCGCGAGTACGTGTGCGAACAGAACAATCGGGACAGCGCCGACGCGCAAGGACGCCCCGACCTGCGAATCGATGCCTCGAAGCACTGATACAGCCCCACTGGCATGCCTCGCGTCCGTGTTTCGCCGTATCACTCTGTCCCCGACTGACCTGCTGCGCGACCCGATTTATCGGCGACTGTGGACCTCGATCCTGATCTCCTCGTTCGGCGGTCAGGTCACCCTGCTCGCCCTGCCGCTTACGGCCGCAGTACTGCTGCGGGCCAGTCCCGCGCAGATGGGCGTCCTGACGGCAATGGAGCTCGTGCCGTTCGTTCTGTTCTCGCTCCCCGTGGGGGTATGGCTGGATCGCTGGCGCAAGCTGCGCGTGTATGTGATCGGTGAGTTCTCCCTCGCAGTAACAGTAGCCAGCGTGCCGCTGGCGTGGTGGGGCGGCTGGTTGTCCATTCCGTGGCTGTATGTCGCGGCCTTCGTCATCGGGACGGTGAACACGACTGCCGGCAGCGCGGCGCAGATTGTGTTGACGCAGATCGTGCCGCGCGAGCGGCTGGTCGAAGCCCACGCAAAAAATGCGCTCGCCTCTTCCACGGCGGACGTGGCCGGGCCGGGGGCAGCGGGTGCGCTGATCAAGCTCACGGGCGCGCCGCTCGCGCTGCTGGCAACCGCGGCGCTGCTGCTAATCTCGGCGTCCAACCTGCGCGGCGTGGCGGCGAAAGAACCACCGGAGGGAGTACGCGTCGCTTTCTGGCCGGCGATGCGCGAAGGCCTGCAATTCGTGCGCGGTGAGCGGCTGCTGCTCGTGCTGGCCACCGCCGTGGGGGCCTGGGAGCTGTGCAATCAGTCTGCCATGGTGGTGCAGATCCTGTTCGCCACGCGTCTTCTGGGCCTGGGCGCACGGGGGGTGGGATTGAGTTATGTGGCCCTCGGCGTGGGTACCATCATCGCCAGCTCCATCGGCTATCGCCTGGCGCGCCGCATCGGCCCCGGTCCCACGCTGATACTGGGTATTGGGATATCCGGTGGCGGGTGGCTGGTGCTCGCATTGGCGCCGCTGAACGGTATCGGCATCGGCGCCTATGCGCTGATGCTGTTTATGTTCGGCGTCGGTGCCGTGTTCATCTTCGTCAACTTCCTGGCGATGCGCCAGGCGGTGACTCCCGGGCGAATGCTCGGGCGCATGACCACAACGATGCGCTGGCTGATTCTGCTGCCCGCCGGTCCCGGAGCACTGATCGGTGGTTTTTTGGGTCAGCATTTCGGACTGCGCGTGCCACTCGAGTGCGCGGGCATCGCCAGCCTGCTGCTCGCCGCCCTGGCCTGGCGCGTGCCGCAGATTCGCAGTATCAGGACGCTGCCGACCCTCAAAGCCGAAGCCATCAGTCCCTATGCGTCGGATGAACCCGACCGAGCCTGAGTGAGGACGAGATAAGATGCCCGCCACTGCGCGTGTCGGACCGTCAACGTGCTCGACGCGAGCGGTAAGAAGCTGTTCGTGGACTCACTTGGGCGCGAGGGTGAGCAGCGAGCCGTCGGTGGTCAGTAAATAGATCGCACCGTCCGGACCCTGGCGAACGTCGCGGATGCGTTGATTGCGCTCGGCGAGCAGGCGCTCTTCCCCCACCACCCGATCACCCTCGATCACCAGGCGGATCAGTGCGTGAGCTGCCAGAGAGCCGACGAACAGATTCCCTTTCCACTCCGGGAAGCGATCCCCCGTATAGAACAGCAGCCCCGAGGGCGCAACGTCCGGAAACCAGTAGTAAAGGGGCTGCTCCATGCCTGGCATGGCCGTGCGCCGGGAACCCACGGGTTTGCCGGTCGTATACTGCAGCCCGTAGGAAATCACAGGCCACCCATAATCACGTCCCGAGCGAATGACGTTGAGCTCATCGCCGCCTGCCGGACCGTGCTCTACCTCCCACAGCTCCTTGGTCTTAGGATTGATGGCTGCCCCTTCCGGATCGCGGACCCCGAACGCGTAGACATCGGGCGGTACCAGCGGATCGTCCAGGAACGGGTTGTCCTTTGGAATGCTCCCATCAGTATTGATTCGGCTTATCCTGCCCGCAAAATTCTCGCGGATCGTGAGATTGCTCTCGTAGCCGTTTCTGCCACCGCTCAGGTCCGAGTTATAGAAGCGGAAGCGATCGGCCCCGGTCGCGTAAAGCGTTCCGTCCGGCGCGAACGCGAGGCGGCGCTCGGCCCCCTCGAGGATTATCGTGACGTTCTCCAGATGTTTCTCATCCTCGCTCAGCCGCGCGCGAGCAACCTCCTCCATGCCAAGACGGAACCTGCGCCGCTCCGCGACAGAAACATTGAAGACGCGATCGTAGGCGAACTCATTCGGCCAGGAAGCCGCCGCCTCGCCCGAAGGGGGTGCAAAGAAGCTGAAATAGATGAGCCGGTTGTGGGAGAAATCAGGATCGAGCACGACATCGTGCAGACCCTGAGCCGCGACGACTTTGACCGGCGGCACTCCATCAACGGCCGACTGCACACCGTCCCGGGTAACGATCCGCATCGTCCCCCTGCTTTCGGTGACGAGCATCTTGCCGTCCGGCAGGAACGCGAGCGACCAGGGCGACGCCAGACCCGCGGTGACGGTCGTCACGGCCAGCTGCGTGGTCGACTTGCGTGCCGGCGCGTCGGTCTGGCCGGCGAAGGCCGCTTTGGGCTTCGCCATTGCAGCCGGCGTCTGCTCATCGGCCGTGAAATTGTTGGGTGGAGACGCCGAGGTGGCCGCTGGCGCCGCCGCGGCCACACCTATTGACAAAGCAAACCCCGCCAGGGCTGCCGCGGCAGTCACCGCGTACGAACCTAACCGCTTCACGATGCTTTCCCCTTCCCGCCCCGCCAACGCTCGAATGTGCGTAGCGCAATAGATCACCTGCCGCCTGATTCGTCAAACCGCACCGGCGCGTGACTGATGCTATGCCGCATCAGGCTGCCACTGATCGTCTCCCCGCCCAGCGAAAGATAGATCTGCCGTTCGGTGATGACGAGGTCAATGATCATTCGGCGGGTCAGGCGCGCTGTGAGTGAGGTGATCAGCTGCGGATCGAACGTGAAAAACTGGATCTCCTCGGCCCGATGGATCCTTTCCGATCCCAACCGCGCGAGCAGCGCGCCCACATCCTTATGCGAGTAGACCGCCACTTCGGGCGACGCCTTGCTCGCACGATGCAGTCGCGCCGGTTCCGGCAACCCGACCTCGATCCAGCGTCGTAACGCGCCAGTCAGGTCATGTACTGCCAGTGCGGGCGCATCAGGATCCGACAACCCGCCCTTGGAGAAGCTCAGACCCTCGCGATATTCCAGACAGTAGGCGAGAGTTCTGGTGATCAGGTACGCCTCGCTCTCGGAAGGGTGCCGGGCAACCCGGAACGCAAGGGCCTGGTAAACGTTGCGATCCACGTCGCTCAGGTTTATCTCGAAACTGTAAATCGTTGCGTTGAGTGCCACACGCTTAAGGCTACCAGCTGAGGTGCGCAAGCGGTGGGGAACCGATTTGCGCTAGGCTTGAGGGATGCAAATCTTCACGACCGACGTCGAACTGACGATAGCGGGCTTTCCGTGCAGAACTTATGTCGCGGCTCCGAAGCCGGACCCGTCGGGCACGAAGTATCCCGGCATCGTCATGTACTCGGAGATCTTCCAGCTGACGGGGCCGATCTGCAGAGCCGCAAACCGGCTGGCCGGACATGGGTTCGTGGTGGCAGCGCCCGAGATCTACCATCGAACCTGCCCCCCTGGTCTGGTCCTTGCCTACGACGATCCCGGTCGCATGTATGGGAATTATCTTGCCCGCACTACTCCTGTGGCACATTTTGATGCCACGGCCAAGGCGGTGTTCGATCACTTCGAAACCCGTCGCGACGTGAAGCAGGATTCCTCGGGTCTCGCGGCGGGGGCCATGGGCTTCTGCATCGGTGGGCACCTTGCGCTTCGCGCCGCACTGGATCCGCGATGCCGGGCGGCGGCGTGCGCCTACCCCACCGGCTTGCACAACGGAAACCTGGGGGCGGACCCGGACGCGGGCACGCTCGCACGACTCGCCGAAATCAAGGCAGAACTGCTGTTGGTGTTCGGCGATGTCGACCCCCATGTTCCCGCCACAGCCCGAAGCGTCATCCGTTCGGCGCTGCAGGCAGCGGGCTCGCGACACACTTATCTTGAACTGCCTGGCGAACACGCCTTCATGCGCGACGAGGGCGCGCGTTACGATGCCGAGATGGCCGATCGGGTCTTTGCAGAAGCGATTGCACTGTATCGCCGGACCATGGGCTGATCATCGGCTGGTTCATGCCGCGCCGCGGAGGCACTTCCGTCTCGCAGTGACGGCCCGTGAGAGCGTTTCCAGTACCCTCACGCTCGTCGGCCAATCGATGCAGCCGTCGGTGACGCTCTGGCCGTAGCGCAGGGCTTGGCCTGCAATGATGTCCTGGCGGCCGCCGATGAGGTGGCTTTCGATCATGACGCCGGCAACGCGCGTGCTGCCGCCGGCAATCTGCGCGGCAATGTTGTCGATGACGTGCGGCTGGTTCTCCGGTTTCTTGCTGCTGTTGCCGTGGCTCGCATCGATCATCAGCCGTGCTGCGCATCCGGCCGCCAGCAGCTCCCGCGCCGCGGACTCGACGCTGTCGGCATCAAAATTGGGTGCCCTGCCGCCGCGCAGGATCACGTGACAGTCGGCATTCCCGGACGTTGAGGCGATCGCACTACGGCCGTCCTTCATCACGGCCAGGAAATGGTGTGGATGGGAGGCGGCCTGCACCGCATCGATGGCGATCCGGACGTTGCCATCCGTGCCGTTCTTGAAGCCCACGGGACAGGACAGCCCGGAGGTCATCTCGCGGTGCACCTGACTTTCGGTGGTGCGGGCCCCGATGGCGCCCCAGCTCACCAGATCCGCCAGGTACTGGGGCGTGAAGATATCGAGAAATTCGCAGCCCGCCGGCAGTCCCTGTTGGTTGATGTCGATCAGCAGCTGGCGCGCCAGCCGCAACCCTTCGTTGATCCGGAAACTGCCATCCAGGTGCGGATCATTGATCAGACCCTTCCAGCCGACCGTGGTGCGCGGTTTCTCGAAGTACACCCGCATGATGATCTCAAGGGTGTCGGGGAAGCGCTCGCGCTGCGCGGCGAGCCGGCCGGCGTATTCACGCGCAGCAACGGGGTCGTGGATGGAACATGGGCCGATCACCACCACCAGCCGGTCCTCGTGGCCATGAAGGATGCGCTGCACGCGGGCGCGTGCCTGCACGACGGTTGCGGTGGCCTCCGCGGTGCGCACGCAGTCGCGCAGCAGTTCCTCCGGCGTGAGCAGCGGCTGCATGCTGCGGATGCGCAGATCGTCGGTCTGAAGTGTCACGGTCGTGGTCTCCTCATCGAGGGTCAGGACCTGGCGGGGAAAAAAAAACCGCCAGTCGGTGGCGGTTTTCTGCTGGATCTCTAACTTTGTCTGTCTGTCGTCAGGTCACACCCAGTTCTTCCGCCGCCATTGCCGGAATGAAATAAAACCAGAAGTAATAGCGGTTGCGGATGTGGGCCATCAGGTGTTTTTAGCACGGACTGAACGTGCCAGGCAATCTATCTATTGTCTAATGGCTAAGGACAGTGGCTTTTGGTGGCATGGGACCATGATCAGACGACTGCCCCATTTGCTGTTCGCCCTGCCGTTGCTGTGCGGCGCAGACACCCCCACGGCCGGTGTACCCCTACCTGCCGGGTACCGCAACTGGCCGGTGATCACGATCGCGCACGAAGCCGGCAACTTCAATGACCTGCGGGCCGTCCTGGGAAATGACGTTGCCATTGCGGCCTTCCGCAAGGACCAGCGCCCTTTTCCGGATGGCACCGTCATTGCGCGCCTTGCCTGGCGGTATGAATCATCCCCGGCAAACGACGCGGTCTTTGGACGTGCCCAGTCATTCGTGGCCGGGGCGCCGACGAACGTTCAGTTGATGGTCAAGGACTCGAACAGATATGCCGCGACCGGTGGCTGGGGGTTTGCGCAGTTCAACGGCGGCAAGCCGGTCGAACCGGCAGCCCTCAGCAGCTGCTTCCCGTGCCACCATCAGATCAAAGACCGGGACCTGGTGTTCAGCCACTACTCGCCCTGACGGGCTCTGTTGCGGGTGCAAACCAGGCTCGTCCGTGACTCAGGTCGAGCGTGATGTTCCAGGCTCTGAGAAAGCGGATGCCGATGTTGCCATCCATGATCAGACCCTCAACGACCTTGGTGCCGCCCTCCAGTACGATGCCGGACGCGAGCGCCACCTTGATGTGCCGGGGAGATTGACCTGCCGGGTCGGCGCTCAACAGTGGGGCGATGGATTTTGAGACCACGATCACCGCATCGTCGTTACCGGTGTCGAGTTCCATCCACGCCAGGCCTTTGGAGGTGGGAACCCCGACCACCACCGAGAGGGCAAGCCCCTCCGCGTCGCGCACCAGCCGGATCGGCACCTCGGTCGCATGTTTCGTGCGCACCGCAAGGCTCGCCTGGCTCTCCACGATCAGACGGTGGGTCCCCAGCTCGATCGTAATAGCCTTGTTCGCGAAGGCATCCAGTGCCAGCGAACCGGCCAGCGGCGGCGCGTCCTTGCCGGCGATCGACCTGATGTCGAACACCGCGACCGACGGCACGCGGTAGGTCGTTTTCCCCAAGTCGATGGCGATACCGTCGCAATGAGGCAGGTCGAGGCGCTGCCCCGTCATGCGAAACCCCACCAGGTTCCCCCACGGCTCACAGCCCTCCGCTTTGGCGAGAGTCGGTGAAATGATGGTGATGCCGCCACCGGTGTCGAGCAGGAAGGGTTCGTCCTGGCCGGCGACGGTCAGCGTGGGCTGCTGGCCCCGGAACGTCCCCAGTGGAACGCTTTTAGCGGCCTGTGAGGCCGGCGCGGCCTGGGCTGCCATCACCCTGCAGGCGGACACAACGACGACTGCGGTCTTTAAAAACCTGCGCAACGGGCCACTCCTCGCGATGCCCGCGTCAGAGGATCGGTGCGCCTATTATCACGAGGCTCAGGTGCTGTTGCCGCGGTTCGCCGCCGGCCCGAAGGCACGCAGTTGGACTTCGAGCTGCCCGGCCCGCGTCTCGGCGCCCTGCACGTCCTGCTTGAGCGCTTCGGTGACGTCGCCGCGGGCCGCCGCCTGCTGCACCACCGGTTCCAGCGCGCTCACCCGCTCCCGCAGCCGTCCCACCTCCCGGTTCCAGTAAGCCTGGTGCGCGTCTTCCCGCTGTCGCTGGTGCTGCAGCAACTCGCGCAGGTTGCGATTCTCCTGCTCCAGCAACGCCGCGCCGACTGATGACAATGCCGTGGTGCCCCGGCGCGTGCGTTCGTCCGCCAGCAAGCGGTAGATCCGCGTGACGCCGCCGCGGGATCCGTAGCGACGCGCGAGGGCGGCACGAACCGCGGCGCCCGAGGGTAGCGCGCCGCCGACCGACAGATCGCGGATGACGGTCAGGACTTCCTTGTCTTCCACCTTCGGCGGGTACATGGGCCGTAGTCTAGCGCAAAGCGGAAAGGGTTTCCGCTTGTGCTCGCACGGCCGTTCTCAGAGGCCCCTTGCCCCGTTCGCTTGACATAACGGTCAATAAAATCAAGTGCTTATTTCGGGTGGGTTTGGGACGGGACGTCAATCAAGCAGGCGTTCGCCTTTCCGTCTGGCCCTGCGCTTCGCTTACTTTCCCTAGCCATCGTCCCAAGGATATTTACAGGGGGACTACAGGAGCTACAGGAGGAATCCGTAACGTATTGATAATTCAGACCAAAATTGGATTTTCGCGGAGCGTTGCAACGCGGGTACGTGAGTGATGCCACGGCGGTCGGTTAGGCATGCAATGCCCATGCGTGAGAGTTGCAACGCCCGCGCGTTCCGGGTTACCTGAAATGCCTGCCAAATCATAGGATTGGGCGCACAGCGTGAGAGATGCAACGGGCGGAAATTTCGCTGCGGAAGCCCTCCATAAGTGCATGAATGTACGGGAAATAATTGCGGGAGGTCGGGAGGCCGGCAGGGGTAGGCGTGAGAGTTGTAACGCAGCCTGCCGCAGCGGGTCACAGCTGCGGCAGGCGCGGCTCGACATGCGGTCGGGACGGCAGCAGCGTGATGCCGGTGTCGGAGGCTTTGAGCTTTGCATCCGGGTACACCCTCAGGACGCGCTGCAGCGAGTCGCTGAAGAAGCGCCGGAAGTAGCGCAGCTCCGCATAGTCATGCCCGAACTGGGCCGACAGCTGTGCCCAGCTGATGGTGCTCGGACGCGAGAGCTGGAACAGCCGATGGGCCAGCCACGCATACACGTCCAGATCCATCGGACTCTTGCGCAGCTGCCGGATCGCATTCGTGGACAAGGGGGCCGAGCGCTCCAGGATCGATTCGTACAGCACCGGGGAGAGAATCAGCGAACTGCCCTGCCCTACCCCGGCGGCCGTGTCCCACCACAGCCGGGTCTCCTCGGCGAACAGCGCCTGGCGAATGTGCATGCCGGTGCGTCCGGCGCCATCGTGAATGTTCTCATCGATGGAGATCGCGCAGCTGGCGAGGCGCAGCAGCTGGTTGGCGTAGGAGCGCAGCGAGCCGCGTTCCCCGCGCGTAATCGGTACATCCAGGCGACGCAGGAACTCATGGACGCTCGAGCCCAAGAAGATCTCCGGGGAGCGGGTGCGCACCGCCTCCGAGGCGCAGTACATCGTGAGCAGCCGCGCCGGCACGCCATAGGGTAATCCGGTATCGGCGCGCGCCGTGGAGAGGGTCAGTTCCAGCCAGCCGTTGCGCCGGGTGTAGTGCGTCGTCTCAGGTCCCGGATCGGTGTGCGGGAAGGAGCACTGGATCAGCGGCACATACTGGAACGAGATCCCCTCGACGGGCTTCGCCGGAGCGGCTTCCAGTCGCTGTGAAATCCTGGGCAGCAGGGCTGCGATCGGGCTGACCGCCGGGTCGGGTGCCCGCAACGGACGGGGTCGTGCGGCCGGTTCGGGGACGACAAAAGTGCTGGGGGGCAAGTCGGGGAACCGGGGCCGGATGAGGGCTGGTGCAAAACCGGCGATGAGCAGCTGGCGTACGCGCACCGGCGGGGGCAGTCCGATCTCCTCCAGAAGGCGCAGATGTTTGGCGAGACGCTCGGTCTCCCCCTGCCCTGCCGACTGCTCCGCTGCACTCATGTAAAGTCCCGTTGGCCGCAGCACCCATCCTACGATAGTTTCATGCACGCATTTCTGGTACTTTCAACCGGAAATCCGTGTGAGGCGGCTTTAACGGGAGAACAGTGTGCCTGCAGTGCCCGCCATTGACAAGCTGGAGCAGATTCTCGCGAGCTCCGAGAACTTCCTGCAGCGAATGCACGAGTTGGGCGCACAGCCCAACGTCCGAAAGACCCTCGCCCGCGTCTTCAGCCCCAGTGAAGCGGCCGATATGGTGGGTCGGGACCGCACGACGCTGATTCGCGCGGAGACTGAAATCGGCATCCCTGCTCCGCCCCGCAACCCGGGCAACAACCGGCGCCTGGGCTATACCCTGGAACAGGTACAGGCGTTCCGCAAGCATTTCGGCACCCTCCCCTGGCGTGATCCACAGCGCGATGAGCCCCTGGTCATCGCCTGCCAGAACTTCAAAGGGGGCGTGGGCAAGTCCACCACCTGCGTGAACCTGGCCCACTACCTGGCGCTCAAGGGGTATCGCGTGCTCGTCATCGATACGGACAGCCAGGCCACCACCACGGCGATGTTCGGGTACCTCCCGGATGCAGAGATCGAGGAGGCGCATACGATGCTGCCCTACCTCAACGGCGACGAAAAGGACCTGGCCTACGCGGTCCGCGGGACCTACTTCCCGAACATCGATCTGATTCCGGCCTGCCTTGCCCTCTACGACGCGGAGATCTCGATCGTCATGCGCGTCAGTCAGCAGGCGACCCGGGAGCAGAAGATGGCCTTCTTCAGCGAGTTCCGTTTTGGCATCCAAAGTGTCGCCGGCAATTACGACGTCATCCTGGTGGATAGCCCCCCTGCCCTGGGCATGATTTCCATCAACGTGCTCCTGGCCGCGGATGCCCTGCTCGTGCCCTCCGCCGCCCGCATGTTCGATTTCTCCAGCACCGTGCAGTTCTTCCGGATGATCCACACCTATATCGCCCAGCTGGATCCGCAGAAGAGCTACCGCTGGATCTCCGTCCTCACCACACTTTTTGACCGTCGCTATGAGAGCCAGAAGCAGTTCTTCGAGGTGATGCGCGCCTGCTTCGGGGAGTCGGTCTTTCAGCGGGTGTTCTTTCACGCCAGCGCGGTGATCAACGCGGCTGCCCAGTTTTCCACCCCCTATGAGCAGGCCAAGCCGGACCGCGCGGTCCTGGCCATGATGGACGGGGTCTTTGAGGAACTTGAGTTCGCGATCCTCCGGGAGTGGCCCTCCAAGGCGGGCCAGCTCAGTCAGCGCGGCATTACCTGAAGGGCAGGGTGGTTTCGTTACGAAACCGGTCTCGGTTTCGACTCGAAACTAGCGTAACTAACTGTTCTTAAAGATAAATGATCGAATCGACCACACGAAATCGGAAGCCCGAGGAACTTAAAAATGGCCAGTAAGCTGTTCGGCGGCACCAATCTCAGCGACATCGCCCGATCGGTGAAGGAGCGCGGTGACGCGTCGCCCTTCGACAAACCCGGCGCCGCCAAACCGGTGATGCCGGCGGCCGAACTGGCCCTGACCGGACGCCCGACCCCGGACCTGCAGCGGGAGAATATCTATTCAGTGGACCCCAAGCGCGTGAAGCCCTGGGCGCATCACAATCGCAGCGCAGTGTGGTACACCCGGGAGCGCTGCCAGGACCTGATCGACTCCATCGCCAAGGACGAGCAGCAGGAACCGGCGCTGGCGCGACGCCTCAAGGGCGATCCGGACTTCGACTACGAACTCATCTTCGGTATGCGCCGGCGCTTCGCCTGCGAGACGCTGGGCAAGAAGCTGCGCCTACGGGTCATCGAGGCCGATGACATCCGGGCCGCGGTGCTCATGCACGTGGAGAACGCGGATCGCCAGGACATCACGCCGATGGAGCGGGCGTTGTCGTTCCAGGCCTTGATCGACGGCAAGGTCTTCACCGCCCAGGACGCGCTGGCGGCGGCCATGAACCTCTCGAAAGGGCAGGTCTCCAAGATGCTCAAGGCCGCGGCGCTGCTGCGCCAGGGCAGCATCGGGGCGCTGTTCGCCGATACCAGCACCGTGCCTGTGGAGCAGGCGTACAAGCTGGCCACCCTGATGGAACGCCCCGGGGCCAAGGACGTCATTTTGCAGGCGGCCAAGAACCTGGGTCGGGATGGACAGGGCAGGGGAGTCTCTGAGGTCCTGCGCCTTCTCATCGGGAGCCTCGATCGCTCGAAGAAGTTTCAACCCATCCAAAAGCGCTACAACGTCGGGGCAGCCCGGCACGTCACCGTGACCCGCAATGCCCGGGGCAAGGTCACCCTCGCCTTCGCGGAAGGGCTGCAGGGCGTCGATCGGGCGGACGCCATCAAGGCGATGGAGGAGATCCTGAAGGATCTGGCCCTGTAGAATGTATTGCCATTGCGACAATCGAAGCCCTGAGACTCATATTGTTCCAGAATTCAAGGGGAACGCAGACGCTGGTTGAATCATGGTCGAGATATGGTTCGGAAAATGGAGCAACGTGGTCCTGGATTGGTCATCTCCTGGCTGGCAATTGGTTCTGAATCTGATCAGAATGACACGCCATGAGCGCGGTCCAGCTCGCCCCTCTCTTTAATACCGTCCCGGCCCGGGACTATCTGCAGTTCTGGCAGTCCGGACTGTTCCAGCCGCAGCGGGTGGCGCGGTTCCTGGGGCTGAGCAGAATGGAGTTGGCGACGCTCGCCGGACTGGCACCGGCCTCGGTGCGTTTCGATGACAAGGCGCCCCGGCTGCTGCGCGAGCGGTTGATGGATATCGCGACGACCTGCGAGCTGGTGGCCGAAACCTTCGACGGCAACACCACCAAGACAGCACTTTGGTTCAAGACAGCCAATCCTCAGCTCGCCCATTCCTCACCCTGCGACCTGGTGCGCCGGGGCGAACATGATGTCCTCAAGCAGCACGTGCTCGAGGCGAAGGCAGGGCAGGGGAGGGCGGTTGCAGTTCAAGGCGGATCTTGAGCAGCTGCTGAAGTGCGCCATCCCAACTGGATATTGACGACAACCATCCTGGCCTCGAGCCTCGCGTTCATCGATGGTTCGGTAGTCAATGTCGGCCTGTCTGCGCTGGGCGCGACATTCAAGTCTGGTGCGAGCGATCTGCAATGGGTCATCAACGCCTATCTGCTGCCGTTGAGTGCGCTGCTGCTGCTGGGCGGAGCGGCGGGCGATCGCTATGGTCACGCGCGACTTCTGGTGATTGGCACTGGGATGTTCGGGGCCGCGTCAGTGGGTTGCGCGCTCGCCCCGAGCCTGACGTGGTTGCTGGCGGCCCGCGCACTGCAGGGCATCGGTGCCGCCTTGCTCATGCCCAACAGCCTGGCAATCCTCGGTGCGCAATTCTCGGGTGAAGCGCGTGGCCGTGCGATCGGCATCTGGGCGTCCGTGGGGGCGATGACGGCCGCGCTCGGTCCGTTGCTGGGCGGTTGGCTCATCGACACCGTCGGCTGGCGTTCGATCTTTTTTGTAAACCTGCCCTTCGCTACTGCCGCTATCGTGTTGGCCCTCATCTTTGTAGACGATACTGAGCCCGTAGGTACAGCGCCGAGGCTGGACCTCTTGGGTGGCGTGCTGGCGACCCTCTCTCTCGGGGCTCTCACCTGGGGGCTGACCATCGGCTCGGGCCAGGCGGGTTGGACGGGTACGGCATTGCTGCTGCTGTTTGTCGGCGGCGCCTCTATGCTGGGCTTTCTGGCCGTTGAAAGGTCCAAGCATGACGCCGCAATGATGCCTCTTGCTCTCTTCGGCTCGCCGGGCTTCATAGGGCTTACCGCCCTGACCGCGCTGCTCTATGGCGCACTGGGCGCACTCCTCGTTCTGATGCCTTATGTGCTGATTCGGGCCGGCGGCTATTCCGGGGCGCAGGCGGGGGCCGCGCTGGTTCCCTTGGCCATCGTCCTGGCATTGGCCTCGCCGCTGATGGGCGCCGTGGCCGGAAAGGTCGGGCCGCGCGCGCCCCTGACGCTGGGGCCACTGGTCGTTGCCGGTGGCTTCCTGCTGGTGCTTAGAATCAGCTCGAATGCGGCGTATTGGACGACGGTGCTCCCGGCGGTCGTGGTGATTGCCCTGGGCATGGCCGGTGCCGTCGCGCCATTGACGACGGCGGTGCTCGCGTCAGTGGATAACCGGCATTCCGGTTCTGCGTCCGGCCTCAACAGTGCCGTCGCGCGCACCGGAGGCATGGTGGCGACGGCACTCCTCGGCGGCGTGCTCGGCGCCGCAGGTCCCGCGCTGGTTGCCGGGTTCCACACCGCCGCACTGGTGTGCGTGCTCGCAGCCCTCGCCGCGTCCGCCAGCGCCTTCTTCCTCATCCGCGGGAGTACTACGTGAGGAACTGCATGCGCCCCGGGCGTAACGCGACATTGTCGTCAACGAGCGTGGTGTTCGTGGCGCTGGTGGGGAACATTCTCGTGGCCGCAAGCAAGGTGGGCGCGGCGTTATGGACGGGCAGCGCGGCGATGGCGAGCGAAGCCATTCATTCGATCGTCGACACTTCCAACGAGATTCTGTTGCTGTACGGCATCCGGCGCGCCCGGCGCAAGCCCGATCCCGATCATCCGCTGGGCTACGGTCGGGAGATCTATTTCTGGAGCTTCGTCGTCTCACTGCTGATCTTCGCCCTGGGAGCCGGCTTCTCGATCTACGAGGGCGTCGCCCGCGTCCTGCATCCGGTCCCGATCCGCTCGCCGGCGGTGAGCTACAGCGTGCTGGCCCTGGTCTTTCTTTTTGAGGGCGGCTCGTGGCTGTATTCGTTACGGCAGTTTCGTCAGCGCAAAGGCGATCTGTCCTTCTTCGAGGCAATCACGCTGAGCAAAGACCCGCCGTCCTTCATGACCCTGTTCGAAGACAGCGTCGCGCTGCTCGGTGTGGTCATTGCGGCCGCCGCAACCTATGCCGCGGTTGCCCTGGGGCATCCGGAATTCGACGGGCTGGGGTCAATCGCCATCGGACTGATTCTGGCGGGAACGTCGTTGTTTCTCGCCCGGGAAAGCAAAAGCCTTCTGATCGGTGAACCCGCCTACCCGTCGGTTCGACAATCGATTCTGGCGCTGGCGAATGCGCAACCGAGCTGCCTGAAGGCGAACGGCCTCATCACCGTGCAGGTGGGCCCGAACCAGGTCCTGGCCATGTTGAGCCTCGAGTTCTCGGATGACCTCAAGGCCCCGCAGATAGAAGAGGCGGTCGTCAGCCTGGAAACCAAGGTCCGCGCGCAGAATCCGGAGATCATCGCGCTCTTCGTGAAGCCCCAGACTCCCAAGACCTTCCACGACCAGCGTGAGTTCAGGTAATCCGCTGCACCAGGCGGCTGCGCCACGCGGGCGCCTCGAACGGATCGGCGAAGTACTGAGTCTCGTGCACTCGCTGTCACAGCGCCGGCTCTGGAACAGGGATGGCGGCCTCCAGCATCGCGAAGGGCGTCAGAAGTCCCAGGAAGGAAAATGCCACCACGGCGGGCTTACGGCCGACGTGGTCGGAGAGTGCCGCGACCAGAAAGGCGGCCACGCCCGCCAATCCCTGCGCGCCGAGCAGAAAACTCGCCGCGGTGGGTGGGATATGGCGCACGTTGATCAGATAGAGTGATCCGAAGGTGGTGCCGATCATCAGCGTTGCCAGGCTGAAGCAGCCAATCAGGGTGCAAAGAACGATGTTTCTGCGCCTCAGGATCTGGAAGAAGCCCTGGCGTTTCGCGACCGTCGGCGTCGCGCCGCGTGCAGTATGACCGGGGGGTCGGATATCGCGCACATACCAGGCGATCAGAACCGCCATGATCAGGCCCGGAACCGCGGCGATCCAAAAGGCGATCCGCCAGTTGAATGCCTGGGCAAGCCCGATCAGCACGACCGGGCCCAGCACGGTGGCAAACAGGTTGAGGAAGCCGCTGATGATCAGGCCGGAATTGAGGCCGAGCCGTTCTTTCGAGGAGCTCAGTGCCATCAGCGTCAGGATGAGCGGCGGCACCGGCCCCTCCGCGAGGCCCATGAAGAGGCGCGCACCAATAAGAATGGCAAATGAAGTCGCGAGCCCCGACACGAAGGAGCACATCGAAAACACGACCATCGTCGCGATGAGCAGTAGTTTGCGTCGACCGACCACGTCCGAAAGCCGGCCGAAACCGATGTTGCTGAGCGCCCAGGTGACCGACAATGCCGCTGAGGTCAGGCCCACCTGCGTCGCGCTGAGGCGCAAGTCCCGTGCGATGAATGGGGCCAGATAATTGACCGCCAGCCGGTCCATGAAAACTATGCCGAAGGTCACGCCCAGCATCAGAACCAGGGCGTTCTCGTAGGTGAAGAGGGCGGCAGGTCGCGAGGTTTCCTTCATCGGAAAGCCCCGAATTTACGCCTGTCCATTACTCATGTGCTTTGGCACTCACCGGTTTCGCCCTGGTTCCCGCCCACGCAAAGCCGGTGATCAACCAGCCGGTTTGGCCCTTCTGCAGCGTGATGGCCATGTGCGCGGTTTCCCTCATCGGGACGCCCTTTTGTTTGAACGAGTACACGGCAGGTACCACGACGTACGCCCGATCTATGCTCACTTCGACATGGACCGGCTTGCCGTCCGTCACCAGGTCGTCGGTGTTGCCCGCCGCCTTGTCGGCAGCGTCGAGCGCTTTGCCCCAGGTAGAACGGGGCAATGTCATCAATGATCAACATGCCATCGGCCGAGGTTTGCGCGGCGGCTGTCTTCGTGTCGCCCTTGTTGAAACTGTCGATGAATGCGCGAACGGGCACCATGACATCCGCGGTCGGACTCGCTGCGCTTGCCGCAGATATGCCAGCCACAACGAACGCAGCAAACAATGCACGTAGTCTCACGGCAGCTCCCCGGAATTCTCTATTTCACGGTGGATTTCTTGGCTGCCAGAATAGTACGGCACTTTCGAAATATCGCACTGCGGCAAATCTACTTGGGTACGGCGTCCCGAAGCCGATCGTCCGAGCGCAACCTCCTCGCGCAGCACCGAACGCCCGAGTGCAGTGTGAGCCAGCTTGCGCTTAGCTGCCGTTCCTCATTCCTTGAGCCACAGCGGATTCTTCCATGCTGCCAGCGCTTTGAGGAAGACGTTCAACCTCGAAGGCAGAAATTTCCGGTTCGAGTAGACGGCGAACACGGGAATTGGTGGCGAAGTCCACTTGGGTAACAACCGTACGAGGGCGCCCCTCGCGAGCGCCTCGTCACAGAAGGTCGACGGCAGGAGTCCGATCCCGTGACCCCGGAACACGAAGGTACTGACGGAATTGAAATCACGACTGGAAATCGGCCCCGAGACATGGACGCGTGCCTTTTTTCTGCCGTTCACCAGATCCCACTCGGTCTCGCCATTCCTGGCGTGGAGCATTACACAATCATGCCGCTGAAGGTCCGCAGGTTCGATGGGCAGCTTTCTGTCTTTCATCCGCGACCAGATCGAGGAAGACATTCGTGATGAAGAGCTCGATTCGGATCCGCGCCTGCGCTCTCAGGAACGCGAAGAGAAAGTCGAGGAAGGGCTCCTGGCCCAGGATGACCCGAACGGAAATCCTCAGCATGCCCTCCGGCGCCTTCTGTCCGCTGGGCACCAGCAAGCGCACCCTGGCGCGCCGGATGCACAGCGTGCTCGGCAAGACGCCGCTGGCGTTCTTCCAGGATCTGCGGATCGAGCGCGCGCTGCATCTTCTTCGACCCAGCCGTGCCAGTGACGATCAGCTAGCTGATCAACCCTTCTTCGCGCAGGGCGGTCTGTACGGCGGGCCGCGCGAATACCGTTTTCTGGAACGCCTGAAGCTTTGGAAAGCGGGAGAGGTCGATCTTGAGAGGGTCGGCCCAGCTGGTCAGCGTGAACAGATAGGCATCCGCCACAGTGAACTGGTCGCCGAGCAGGAATTTACGACTTGCGAGTTGCTGCTCGATCAGTGCGTAGCGCTTGTATAAATATTCGATCTTGCTTTCCCGTTCGGCGGGTGTGACGGCAGGATTGAACAGTGGTGAGTAGCTCTTGTGAATCTCCGAATTGAGGTAGGTCAGCATCTCCTGCAGGCGATATCGCTCCAGCGTGCCGGCCGCCGGCGCGAGGTTCGTCGCAGGCTTCTGATCGGCCAGATACTGAATGATCGCGGGGCCCTCCGTGAGGATGTCGCCGCTGTCCAGCTGTAACGCCGGGACATAGCCTTTCGGGTTTATTTTCCAGAAATCGAGCCCACCCGCCGTGACCTTCTTCTGCAGATCGACGTTCTCGAGAGTGAGGTCGATGCCGGCTTCGCGCGCGACAATGTGCGGGGACAAAGAGCAGGCGCCCGGGTGGTAGAACAGTTTCATGAGAATTCCTTGGGAAATGGCCTGGGAATGGAGTCCGAATACTAGCTTGAGCCGACAGCTTGCGGGAGATTGTACGCTGCGCCTAAGATCGAGCTGGGACATATCCGGAGTTGGCCACGTGAAGATCACTGTTGAAAGCACCGTGCGGGCGCCCATGGAAGCCGTCTGGCGCGCCTGGACCACGCCGGAGGACATCAAGCAGTGGAACGCTGCCTCCGATGACTGGCACACGACTGCAGCATCGGTAGATCTGCGCGTGGGTGGCGCGTTTTCGTCCCACATGGAGGCCAAGGACGGGAGCATGGGATTCGATTTCGCGGGGACGTATACCCAGATCGTCCGACACGAGCGCATCGAGTGCACGTTCGGGGATCGATCCGTCGTCATTGAGTTTATTCCGGTGCCCGATGGCATCCTCGTGCGCGAAGCGTTTGATGCCGAGACCGCGCATTCCGTGGAGCAACAACGCCAGGGCTGGCAGGCGATTCTGGATAAGTTCGCGAAGCACGTGGAGTCGCAAGGGCGTTGACGCGTCTGTTCGCGAACGTCAGCCAACCGTCATCGCATTGCTCGAGAAGAGGCTTATTGGAGGCCGCCAATGCGGGTAATTTGTGCTCTTAAAGCCGATGTAGTACATTGTAATACATGAGTACCTTGACGCTGCGTGTACCGGATGATTTGGACAAGGCCCTCGAACGGCAGAGCGCTGCGCTGGGAATTTCCAAGAGCGATCTTGCACGCGAGGCGCTGAAGCGCTACCTAAGGGTTGCGGAATTTCGCACATTGCGGACCAAGTTGGTCGCCCGCGCACAGGCTAATGGGATCAACACCGATGACGATGTCTTCGAAGTCTTACAGAAGGAGTGAGGATTGCGCTTGATTCTTCGGTGCTGATCGCGGCTCACATCAGCCGCGCAGGCGTGTGTGCCGAGTTGCTGGAAGATCTACTTTTGCACCATGAGCTTGTAACTTCCGAATTCATACTTGGTGAACTGGGACGAAAGCTGGTGGAGAAATTCAGCTTCCCCAAGCGGGAAGCCGACCACGTTGCCGCATTTCTTCGCCGCGTGGCTGTGGTTGTCGTACCGACCGACATGCCGTCTGACGTGTGTCGGGATCCCACGGATAGACCCGTCTTGGGCACTGCAGTCGGTGGCGACTGCGCGCTCCTAATCAGCGTCGATCGTGACCTGCTCGACCTGCAACGCATCAATAACATCCCAATCATTCGACCGGGGAAGTACTGGCGGCTAACAACCGAAGTCAGGTGAGCTTTGGCTGATGACCAATGCGAACACGCGTACAGCCCCCCACAGATGCAGAAGCTTCGTGAAGCTCAAGCCCTCGCGTTCGAGATCCTCACGGGTGCCGCAGGTGACTGACGCCCTTGGGCAGCTGCATGAGCTCGAGTACATTGCCGTCGGGATCGACCAATGTCGCGCTCTTCAGCGGCATGCCTCCGATGGTGACCGAACCCACGTCGCTCCTGATCGTTGCGCCCGCAGCTTTCGCGGCCTGCACCGCGGCACCGATATCGGACACATGGAAGACCGCGTGCGTAATCGTGTCATTGGCCGCGCCGGCGTCGCGACGCGCAACGAGAAATTCGGGCGACGAGCCGGCTTTGGCGGCGGCGACCGTGGCGCCGTAGCGCATGATGATCTCCGTCGGCGGCTGCCCGACGTGGTCGATCTCCTTCAGGCCAAATGCCGCATCGTAGAACTTCGCGAGCGCCACGACGTCTTTTGCGCCAAGCCGAACCGCCAATACCGTGGTGTCCGCATGAGCCCATGTCAGGCAAGTCGCCGCCGTGAGCCCCAAGAATGCCATTATTATTCGTCGCATGTTGCGTTCCCCCTGGATACAGTTAGATGTGGTTTTTTCTGGAAGCAATAGATCACTTGCCGCCCGGTTCGTCAATTTCCCTGACGCAGTGCGCAAAAGCCGTGCAGATTCGCTGGAATGTGTCTCTCACATGAAACGATAGTCAAATCGAATCGAAAGGGGATCTACCGCTATGCGCACTGCGAGTTTCCTGAGTTCTCTGGTCGTGTTGACCCTTTCCACGGCCGCACAGGCCGCGGATGCACCCGCCCCGCCTGTGGCAAAGGGTGACGCGGAGGCCAATAAGGCCATGATGGAGCGCATCAATGCGGCGACACAGCTCGGCCCGCAGCAGTCAGCGCTCGCGAAGTATCTCGGGCGATGGGACGTCGATATTGCATTGCCCCGCATGACCGCTCATTCGAAAGGTACGGCGGAATATTCCTGGGTCATCGAGGGCCGCTGGCTGGGCTGCCGGATAAAAGGGTCACTGCTCGGACAGCCGTTCGAGGAGTTTACGATTTTAGGCTATGACAGCTTCGCGCAGAGCGTCGTCGAGGTGTCGGTCGAATCGGCCGACAACTCGATGGTCATGTCGCGGGGTTCGCCGGCGGATGCGACGCAGTCGTCCTCCGTCCTCTTCGGCGAGCTGGACGAATACACGAGGGGTTCGCTCCATCGTCCCTTCAAGGTGGTGGAGCGCTGGCTGAGCAGTTCACGTCATGTGACCGAAATATGGGATCTCGGTGGCGGCGAGGCGCCCATTCAAAAGCTGACGTTTACCTTCACCAAGGCGCCATAGTTAGGCCGATAGCATGGAGGCCGCGCCGATGATGATGTAGTCCGGATCCCCGCTCACTCGGAGCGCTTGTCGATCTCGGTCCATGCTGCGACTCCCAGCAGCCCCGGCAGGCTCGTCTTGTGTGCAGGGACTTCGTGAAGGGGCCGGATGCTCGCCAATCCTTCATGCATGGCGGTGAGCATGCGCGACAGGATGGCCGCCGGGTACAAGGCCGCTTCGATGCCCACCTGCCTGAGTTCCTCAACGGAAGGCGCGAACCACGGTGAGCCGGGCACGACCACGGCGAGAATCGGTACGCGCACCGCATCACGGAGGCGTCGATAGGCATCCAGATCCGCGAGCCCTGTGACCAATACCGCATCCACGCCAAGCCTTTCGAACTCGGCGACACGGGCCAGTGCCTCCTCGAGATTCACCGCGTACGCGGCATCCGTGCGCCCAATCAGGAACAGATCGCGACCCGTGCGCGCGCTCAATGCCGCCTTGAGCTTAGCGGCCATGTCTTTGCGCGAAATCACACTTGGCGGGCGCCCGAGCTGTGGCGGGAACGTCAGATCCTCCAGGGCCAGACCGCCAACGCCCATGCGTTCAAACGTGCGCACCGTGCGGGTCACGGCCTTGGCGTCACCGAAGCCGTTCTCGCCGTCTACCATCACCGGCAGGGCGGATCCCTCCATGATGCGGCCGACCGCGTCCCGATACTCCCCGAAGCTCTGCAGCCCAATGTCCGGCAGCGCCAGCTGGGTGGCAGACAAGGCTGAGCCGCCGATGCCGTAGGCAGCGAATCCCGTCGCCTCGATCATGCGCGCACTGAGCGCATCATGGGCACCAGGCAGGAGCAGCGGTGTCCCGGTGGATGCCGCCAGGAGAGAGTGGAATGAGGTCATTGGTAATGCCTGAAGTCTGAAGCCGGAAGGGATTAACCCGCGAAACGCGTCTCCGGAAGGCCCGTGACACCCAGATCGCAGATCACGAACAACTCGCCGCCGCCGTCCCTCGGATCGCAGCCGAATTCCGGCGGCATCTGGGCCGCGTCGATGGTGGTGAAGTACAGCTGGTCCAGTTGCGGACCGCCGAACATTACACTCGAGACGAGCCTGCGCGGGACCTCGATCTGCGTTTCGAGGATACCGTCCGGCCGGTAGCAGGCGATCTTGCCGCCGTTGCAGATGGCGCTCCAGACACGACCGTCACGATCAACCGTTGCACCATCAGGTATTCCAGCCAGCGCCGTGGTGTCCGCAAACACGCGTCGATTGCTGATGGCACCGGATTGAGCGTCGTAGTCATACGCATAGATGCGCTGCCGCATGCTGTCGGCGAAGTAGAAAATTGAATTGTCCGGACTCCAGCACGGCCCGTTGGAAACAATGATCCCGGTTTCGACCTCCTGGACACCGAGGTCACGATCCAACCGATACAACGACCCGATCGGCTCGCGCGCACCCGGGTGAACTGTGCCGGCGAAAAAGCGCCCGCGCCGGTCCGTCTTGCCGTCATTGAACTGGGTCGGGCGGCCGGCTTCGCGAGGGTCAGCGATGAGCGTGGCAATCCCGGTGGCGAAATCGAAAAAGTGGAAGCCATGACCCAGTGCCAGCACTGCACCACCGCGCTCGCGCAGTGCGAGCGACCCCAGGATCCCCGGTGTGTTCCAGCTCCTTGACCGTCCGGTTTTCGGGTCGTGGCGGTGGATCTGTCCCCTGAGCGTATCGACGAAGTAGAGGGCCTGCTCGAGCACGTCCCAGACCGGTCCTTCGCCGAGCTGACAACGCACCTCACCGATGCGCTCGATGTTCATGCTGTGCCCATTTCCATGGCAGCTAACCTAGGGGAGGTCGCTACCCGAGGGCTTGACTACCCGTGCCATTCCTTGGGTTTGTGTGACTTTTCACATCGCCGTCCCGCCATGTGGGGTCCGCCGATCTTGGCGGAACACGCTGGGGGATTGCCCGAATTCATCCTTGAAAGCGCGACTGAAATGCGCCGAATCGTTGAAGCCCCAGTTGAAGGCGATCTGCGTCACCCGCTCGGTCGCTTGCGCAGAATCGAGCAGATCTGCAGCACAGCGGTCGAGGCGGCACCTGCGGATCCAATGAGCGAGGCTGGTTCCAGTGGCCCGGAAGAGCCGGTGCAGATGACGCACGGAGATTCCGTGACTCCTGGCAATGGATTCCGGCGCGAGCTGCGCCGAATTCAGGTGTGTGAGGATGTAATTCTGCACGATAGGGACGATGGGCCGCACCGGCTCGCGATCATTCCTGGATGCGGTTTGGCTCTCGGTATTGCACCAGGTCGCCGCGATAAGGCTCAGGAGCGACGCACGGATCGCATCCTTCTGCAGCTCGCTCCACGATCTCGGATCGGCAAACAAAGTGCGCAGGGTGGTGCCAATCAGGGTTGCCGCCGCACCCGTGACCGTGAGCGCAAGCTGTGGACGCGTGCGTGCACCGTGCGTGTGCAGGTCCTGCTCGCTCAGCTGCAGCCAGATTTGTGCGTTCTTGCCCTCGAAGCGCAGCCGACACGGCTGATTCGAATCGAGCATCGCCATCTCGCCCGCCAGCAGCACTGCCTCCCGACTTTCCTGGCGGATGCTGCTGCGGCCACTGAGCTGGTAGATGATGTGAAGCCCCCAAGGAACAGGGCGGCGCGTGCCAGGGCGACTGCGTCGTGCGGATCGCGCATTGTGGAGGATCCGCGCCGCGGTGAGATCCTTGATCGCCCGAAGATCGATGCGACCCTCGAAAGCGGAATCGCAGTCCATGAGCAGGTTGCCGCAGATCGGTTTAAGAGTCCGGGCCCAGCCGCTCAGTCGCTCACGTTCAGGTAGGCCACGTGTGGTGAAGCGCGTTTGCTCCAATATCGCAGGCTCTGGGTGCAACCGCCTCATCCGACCCCCTCGTCGTTAACACTAACCAGCCATCTGGAGCGGGCGATAGGCGTAAACCCGTCGCCCGCCCGCGCCAGATCACTCAGTGATGCCTGTCAGAGCTTGGCCTTCACGCCAAGATAGAAGCGGCGACCGACGGTGTCGTAGTTCGCATCGGTGGTACCGATCGCGGTGGTTGAGGCATTGGCGCCCACCCATACTGGCCACGCGTTCATTAGGTTGTCGATACCCCCGCGCAGCGTAAGGGCGTCGGTCAACGCATAGCTGGCGAAGAAGTCGACCTCGTTGTACGCATTCAGGGGCCCCGACGTACCCGGCGTGGTCGGGTCGCCGTCAGCGGAAGGCAGGTGCTGCCAGCGGAAGCCGAGATTCGCCGGCCCGATCGAATAGCCGAAAGTGCTGAGCACCCGATACCGGTAATTCGCCGAGCCGGCCAACGGGCTGGAGGTGACCGAACCGGTGTAGTTGATGTAGGCCGCGCCCTGGAACGGGGACACGGCATAGCGATCCAGGTAGTTGGCCACAATGTTCACGCTGATGCCGCCCGGCACCGACTTGAAGAGATCCGTGTCGTTGAAGCGCAGGCCCCAGTCCAGTTCCAGGTCGATACCGCGCGACTGGATACCTCCCTGATTCACATAGGGAGCGACGTAGTTTCTGGGAGCCCCGTAGAAGTCCCCGGCGGCCGGCGCGTACTCACGGTTGATGTATTGGCAATACGGATTGCCGGCCACCAGCTGTGCGCCCGTGTAGGTGCCCGGAGCGGATCCGATGAGACTGTTGTACTGGGCGTCCAGGCACTCCTGATAGACCTGTCCGAAGGTCGGTACGCCGATCGCGCCATTGATCTGGATCTGGTACCAGTCCAAGGACATGCGCAGGCGCTGCGTGTAGGCATTCTGGAAGGGGGAGTTGATGACGAAGCCCGCTGTTACCGTTCGCGCGACCTCAGACTTCAGATTCGGATTTCCGGAGTTGAGCCCCAGTACGAAGGGAAACGGCGCCGGAGAGGGACCAAAGACGTTGTACTGATAGTTGTTGGCACTGCCGCCCGGGGTCATGAGCGCGGCAGCAACCGAAGCCGGGGCTCCGCCCCTTTGTATGAGGTACTCGCAGGCCGCCTGCACATTGTATCGGTTGGGGTTGCCGGCGATGTTGCCGTAGGAGGGCGTCGTCCCGGTGTACACGGCGCAAGGATCGGCACCCGTGGTCAGCGCGCTGCCACCCAACGGTGTAAACAGTTCGGCAATGTTCGGCGCGCGGTTGGCCACCTCCAGACCACCCCGGACATTCACCCAGTCGTTCATCACCCAGTTACCGAGCAGTTTCCAGGTCTTGACGTCACGGCCTGAGCTTGAAATGTTCACCCCTTGCGATTTCTCGGTGTAATCCGAAAGGCGGATACCCGGATCGATCTCGATCGACTTGGCAAAGGGCAGGTCCCGGACGAGCGGAATCGAGAACTCGGTATAGACCTCGGAGACTCCCGTCTCACCGGAGACACCGGAGGGCAACGCGATGTTCTGCACGATCTCCGGGTAGGCCTGCAATGCGGTGTAACCCGAATCCGGTGTGAACGTGTATTGTTCCTGCCGATAATCGGCACCCAATGCGAAGCGCAGCTTCCCGGCATTGAACGGCATGTCGACCAGGCTGCCCTGCAGGTCGCCTTCGTAGACGTTCTGCTCGATGGTCGTGACGTTGTTCAGCGCCGGATCGGCGTAGGCATTGCAGTTCGCCGAAACCGATGTCGCTGGATTGACCGCGCCGGTCGCCGTAAAGATGGGCAACCCCGAGGTGCAGCCGCCTCCGACCGAGATCGGGTACTGGGTGTTGGTCCAGTTCTGGCCGTACATGTTGGCGTCGAGAATCGTCTGCAGCCGGCTGAAATTCGGGAAGCCGTTGAGCTGGGCATTGATATTCGACTCGCCTGTCTCACCGTAGACATCCCAGGTCCAGTCCTTGGTGAAGGTGAAGGCCGGAATCTCGCCGCGCAGGC
>Ga0302310_10000214_pt1 | contig 56103 bp, 37 predicted proteins | sample III_Palsa_N1_2_FD_200451 | JGI IMG/M metagenome (GOLD analysis project Ga0302310, IMG submission 200451) | Peat permafrost microbial communities from Stordalen Mire near Abisko, Sweden - III_Palsa_N1_2 | ecosystem: Environmental > Terrestrial > Soil > Palsa > Peat permafrost | place: Sweden...
GTCCTATATCCAGACCGTCCGTGGTTTCGGCTATCGGTTCGCGCCGCCGGCGGTCCCAGGGGCCCTTGGGACCTCGGCGGGGAGCTTTCCTCTCCGGCAAGAGTGACATCCGTCACAGTTGTGCGGTTCCACGCGATGTTCCACGCCTAAGTCCCTTTTTTGTAAACAAATCTTCTTGCGTAAGTCATAGGTCCGTCACATCCAAGAGCGATTGTGGTAAGCGAGTCATCAGACTTTTGGAGGCGAGACATGGTGGATCGTAACGCGACCTCGACCCTACGGCTGCGAACGGTATTCATCTCGGATATCCACTTGGGCTTCAAGGGTTGCAGCGCGGACCTGCTGCTGGATTTCCTGCACCACGTGGAGATGGACTATCTGTTCTTGGTGGGCGACATCGTCGATGTCTGGAGCATGAAGAAAACCATGTTCTGGCCCCAGGCTCACAATAACGTATTGCGCACCATACTCGGCAAGGCCAAGCGCGGCACCAAAGTCATATTCGTCCCCGGCAACCACGACGAGGTGTTCCGGGAATTCGACGGCGCCGTCTTCGGTAACCTCGAAATTCATCGCGAGTACATCCATGAGGATGCCAACGGTCGCAAGATGCTGGTGCTCCATGGCGACGAGTTCGACAGTGTGGTCAAGTTCAGCCCTTGGCTCGCCAAACTCGGCAGCAACCTGTACGACATTCTTTTGGCCGCCAATCCCTATATCAACTGGGTCAGGCGCAAATTCGATCTGCCGCATTGGTCGTTGTCGTCGTACTTGAAGCAGAAGGCGAAGAAGGCGGTGCAGTACATCGGCAGCTTTGAGGATGCGGTCGCTCAAGCGGCGAGCAAGCGCGGCGTCGACATGGTGGTCTGCGGTCATATCCATAAAGCCGAGGTGCGCGACATCAACGGCGTTCTGTACTGCAATGACGGCGACTGGGTCGAGAGCTGCACGTCGCTGGTGGAGGATCACAACGGCCACATGCGCCTGATCGAATGGCCGAAGCTGCGTGAGCAAATCGATGTTCCGGCCTTGGCGGCGCTACCGTCCGGTCAAGTGGCATGAGCGACGCCATGAACGATGTCGCTGAGCATTGGAATATGCCCTGGCATGCGTGGCTCAAGAGTCTGGCCCAGACCTCCAAGGCGATCGGCGCGCCCCAGTTCGGAGCCGCTACGGACTCGGGGCCCATTCAACCCGCCATCGGGCCTGGCGGCTCCTGGCTGATTAGAGCGCGGGGTCGTGCTGCTCCCAGGATCGCCTCCACTCTTTGATCCCTTCGTCCACGGCGCTTAGAGCCGGTGCCGCGCTTTCAAAAAAGTGCCGTACAACTGACCGCTAATCGTCATCTAGCGTGGGCAGTATCGAAGTCAGTCAAAGTCGCAGGAGATTCCCCCGTGAATAAACTGGATCTCGATATCGATCTCGATACCCAGATGAACACACTCGAGAGCGAATGGCGGCAGGTGTACGAGGACAGCATCGTGGCCCGCGCCGAATACCAGTCACTCGCCGCCGGCCGCCAAGCCGGCGCCGACCTACTCGACATGGCCCGCGAAAGACTGGACCGTGCCGAGGCTCAAAAGTCGAAAATCATGGTCAAGATCGAGCGCCTGGAAAGCCGCATGCTCGGCAGCGATTGATCACGCGGGAGACTTTTATGAGTGAATTCCACGATGATGATGATGCAACGGCCAACCTGATTGAACGGCGATGGTTCGCGGCATGCGCCAAAGTGAAGACGCTGCAAGATGAATGCGAAGTCATGCGGGAAGTCATGGAGCAGGCCGCAATGGCCTATCGTGGTGCCCGAACGCAGCTTGCCCAACTGGAAGCCTTGCGAGAGGGTCTCGCCCAGCGGCTGGCGCATCCCGAGGGGGCGCGGCAGCCGTTGGTGACATTCACCGAGAGCCGCAGAGAGCGCAGCGCCGCTTAGGTGACGCTCTTGGTGGACTTCAAGGGTGCGGGGAAATCCAAAAATGTATCGCGAACTCGCCGCGCTGCGAGAATGTACACGAGGAAGTAGACGTCGACGCCTGAGGCAAAGAGAGTCACGACGAACTGATCGGTGATCTGCCGCTGCCAGAGCTGGGAGGCGATGGGCAGAGCGATATCCACCGCAGCCGACAGCGCCAAGATCACCCGGCCGCGGGCCCAGACTCGGCGCAGTGCATCGGGAGCCGAACCCGACCGCCAGCAAAGGGCGCACAGCACGGGGATGGCGATCACCGCGGGCACCAGCTGGTCCGCGCTCCAGAAGTCGCGCAGCTGCGTCATGGCATCGGCATTCACCCCGGCAACATGCCCAACTCCAATGACCACCGGTAGCATAATGGCTCGGCATAGAAACAGCACGGCCAGCCATAAGAGCAACGGCGGCTTCAGGCACATTTCGTCGTCGTAGTTAGACGGCGAGTACGAGTGAGGATTATAAGAATGGGGCATGATTCAATGGCTCGCAGCGGTCGGGTTTAACTCGGACATTGCAATTCTAGGTGAATACCATTTCACGAAACTCGAACGTAAGTCTCGGCAGGAACGATCCCTGCCCGTGCGGTAGCGGCAAAAAGTATAAAAAATGCTGCGGTTCGGGCGCTTCCGGACACCCCAAGGCTACCTCATCATTGCCTCCGGCCGAGGACATGCGGGGCCTGGCCGGCCTCGCTAACTCGGGGCGCTATGCCGATCTGGAAGCCAAAACCCAGGATTTGCTCGGTCGATATCCGCAAAACGGGCTGTTGTGGAAGATCCTGGGGGTGGCGTTGTGGTCGCAGGGTAAGGATGCCCTCCTGTCCATGCAGCGGAGCGTTGAATTGCTACCCGATGACGCGGAGGCGCACGGCAACCTTGGAAACGTCCTGCGGCTCCGTGGGCAGCTCCAAGACGCGGTGCGAAGCCATCGCCGCGCCTTGGAACTCAATCCCCTTTACGCGGAGTCGCACAATAACCTGGGCAGCGTGCTTCAGGACTTGGGCCTCCTGGACCAGGCCGAGGCCGGCTTCCGGCGGGCAACGGACCTCAAATCGGATTTTGCGCTCGCACACGCGAACTTGGGCAATGTGCTGTCGCTGCTGAACCGGCCCGAGGAATGCGAGGCAAGTTGCCGGCGAGCGCTGGAACTCAATCCCAATCTCACCGCCGCCAACGTGCAGTTGGCGGAGTCTGAGGCGGCGCGCGGCCAGTTCGATGCCGCCGAGCAACTCTTGAGGCAGGCCATCGCCATTGAACCCGACATGCCCGAGGCCTGGGCGGGGTTGGCGCGCTGGCGGAAAATGAGCGCCGCGGATGGGGACTGGGTGGCCGCGGCCCAGCGCATTGTCGGGCTCCCGTGGGCGCCGCGCCGCGAGGTCCCTTTACGCTATGCGCTCGGGAAGTATTTCGATGACGTGCGCGACTATGAACAGGCCTTCGGCAACTACCGGCGCGCGAATGAGTTGGCGAAGGTGGGACGGCCGCGGCATGACCAGGGACAGTTCAGCCGTGGCATAGATCGGATCATCCAGACCTTCGACCTCGCGTGGCTGCGCCGAGCGAGCGTCGCGGCGAACGCTTCGGAGCGCCCGGTGTTCATCGTGGGCATGCCGCGCTCCGGCACGACCCTGACGGAACAGATTCTCGCCTCGCATGCGGCGCTGTTCGGCGCGGGTGAGTTGCCGTTCTGGAATACCGCCGCGGTGAGATATGCCGCTGTCCGTGGAACCGATGACGAGCTGAGCAGCCTGCGAGGTCAGGGCGAGGAGTATTTGCAGCTGCTCGAGTCGATGTCACCCGACGCGCTGCGTGTGGTCGACAAAATGCCGGCCAACTTTCTGCATCTGGGCTTGATCCATGCGGTGCTGCCGAACGCGAGAATCGTTCATTTGCGGCGGCATCCCGTCGATACCTGCCTGTCGATCTATTTCCAGAATTTCGATGCGAAGCATGGTTATGCCAATGCTCTGGATGACCTGGCTCACTATTACCGCGAATATATTCACGTCATGGATCACTGGCGACAGATGTTGCCTGCGAACGCCATGCTGGAGGTGCCCTACGAGGGCCTGGTCGATGACGCGGAGGGTTGGACCCGGCGCATGCTGGAGTTCATTGGGATGCCCTGGGATGCGAATTCTCTCGAGTTCCATCGCAATGCACGAACGGTCGAGACCTCCAGTAAGTGGCAGGCACGCCAGAAGATCCATCGCACGTCGGTGGAGAGATGGCGGAACTATGAGAAACATCTGGGTCCGCTGCAGTCCCTGACGGACTTCGTTCGGACCGCGTAGTTCGTTCGGATGGCAAAGTCCGTGTTTCCCCTGGAATTTCCCTTCTCGCGCGCGGTCTCTGAGCCGTCTCGGGATGCCTTGTCGGGACGCTATGTGGTCGGCGCGATGATGACGCCGAGCCATGCGCCTTTCGGTGAACGCTTGGCGGCTTCGTGCCGCGTCCATGGGCTGCCGTTGGCGCTCTATGAGGTGCCCGTTGTGCATCGCTCCATCAGCGTAAGAGGCGCCGACGACCTACGTTTCACGAAGGCCAACTTCATACATTTTCTCCAGGAACGCTATGGTTGCGCTGTATTGTATTTGGACGTGGATTGCGTAATAGCGCGGCGGCCCGCGCGCGTGGACGAACTACTTGCCGCTCAAGTGGACTTCGCCATATTCAATTGGCTCGGCGAGGAGCACACGGAGGCCTATATCCCCCAGGACATAGTCCAACGAGACGGGCACGGTCAGCGCACCATCCAAAACCGCTTCTATCGCTTCTCACATAGCGTTGATTTGTTGAGCGACACGCAGCTTCTCTGCAGTGGCGCGGTGCAATGGTATGCCTATTCCGATGCAGCCCGGCTCCTGCTGAAGACCTGGCATGCAGTGATCGCACGGGCGCCCGGCAGCGCCGACGACAAGTGCCTCGACCTGGCATTCAACAATTATCCTACGGACGTGTCGCCTCTGAAGGCGACGTGGCTGGAAAAGCGCTACGCGCGGTACGCATGGTGGATATACGAGCAGCCGGTCATCGATCATCCGGACTTCCCCAGTTCGGGGAAAGGGTTCGCACCGCTCGATGAACTGGATGGGAAGTGCCGGATCCATGAGGACTTGGTGCGCGAGTCGGCCGTGAACTATGTATTCCCGAAAGATTGCCTGATTGATGTGTCGACGCGGACCCTGATTCGATCGTACAGCGGGATTTGGCGAGCGGTGGGAACTGTTTCGGTACCCCTGTGGCTATCGATGCCTTCGGAGCCGGTGTGACCTCGAAGCCAGGTAGGAACGACCGATGCGACTGCGGCAGCGGCAAGAAGTATAAGCACTGCTGCGGTCGCGAAGCGCCGGTGCGGCCCGGTCCTGCCGCGGCGCCGGGCCCGAGAATTGCGCCAAATCCGTCGGTGCCACCCATCGACTCGACGGTGATCGCGCGCGTTGCGGCCTTGGCGAATTCGGGGCGCTACACCGAGATGCAGACGGTGGCACACGAGCTGATAGAGGCTCATCCGAACTCTGGGTTCGCGTGGAAGGCTCTGGGGGTATCGCTGCAAATGCAGGGAAACGAGGCGCTACCGGCGCTGGAGCGGGCCGCGGCGTTGCTGCCCAACGACGCTGATTGTCACAGTAATCTGGGCTCGGCGCTGCGCAGGCTTGGGCGTTTGTCGGAAGCGGCCGTGAGCTACCAGCGTGCCTTGGCCATCAAGCCGCTGGTCGCTGAGATTTGGAATAATCTCGGTAACCTACACAAAGAACTGGGGCAGTTCGAGGACGCCTTCCGCGCCTACGCCAAGGCGCTCGAATTGAAGCCTCACTTCGCGCAGCCACATAATAACTTGGGCAGCGCCTATCAACTTCTCGGTAGGCTGGAGGAGGCGGCCGCCAGCTATCGCCGGGCGCTTGCGCTCGATGCGGTTTACGCGGACGCCCATGTCAATCTGGGAGTGGTCTTGCGCCAGCAGAATCGCGCGGCCGCGGCGTTGGAGAGTTGCCGGCGAGCGTTGGAACTGAATTCGGGCCTGGCCGCGGCCTGGCGTTTGCGAGCCGAGTTGCATTCGGACCTCGGGGAGTTCGCTGCCGCGGAGGAGGCGCTCCAACGGGCACTGGCCATCGAACCTGACTCCGCGGAGACATGGGCGGGCTTCGCGGGACTGCGACGCATGACGCGGGAGGATGGCGCGTGGCTCGCGGGCGCCCAGCGTGTGGCCGCCCGATGCGTTCCGGCTCAGGAGGTCTATCTACGCTACGCGTTGGGCAAGTACTTCGACGATGTGGGCGAGTATGGCCAAGCCTTCGACCAGTATCGACGAGCCAACGAATTGGCGGCGACGAGCCGTCCGCGCCACGACCTGCCTCGGCTGTCTCTGGGCATCGACAGCATCATTCGCGAGTACGGACGGGAAGGGTTGGCCCGGATGGCGAGTGCGAATCCCAGAGAACAGCCGGTGTTCATTGTCGGTATGCCCCGCTCCGGCACCACGCTGGCTCAACAAATACTGGCGGCTCATCCGGCGGTGTTCGGGGCGGGTGAATTGTCCTTCTGGAACACCGCGTTCGCAACCCTCGAGGCAGCCCGAATCGCGGGAGCGGCGACGGAGGCTCGCGCCGATCTCTTACGCACCTTGGCCGATGAGTATCTCGCTGAACTGCATGGCTTCTCGGCCGGCGCCGCGCGCATCGTGGACAAGATGCCGGGAAATTTCCTCTATCTGGGTGTGATCCATGCGGCTCTGCCCAAGGCGCGCATGATTCACATGCACCGCCATCCCATCGACACCTGCCTATCCATTTACTTCCAGAATTTCGGCGCGGTGCATCCCTATGCCAATGATCTGGACGATTTGGCCCATTACTACCGCGAGTATTTGCGGATCCTGGATCACTGGCGATCCATACTCCCGCCGCAGGTGCTCATGGAAGTCCCGTACGAGAAATTGGTGCAAGATCCGGAGCCCTGGACGCGGCGCATCCTGGAATTTGTCGGGGTACCCTGGGATGCCGCTTGTATGGAGTTTCATGAGGGCCGCCGCCAGGTCAGCACGTTCAGCAAGTGGCAAGTTCGCCAGAAAATCAGCACCTCGTCGGTGGAGCGTTGGCGGCACTACGAGAACTTCATAGGGCCGTCGCTGCGGGCACTCGACACGCGGAAGATCGATTAGGCCTTCCATTTCGCAAGATACTATCGCGGGTTCCGCTTCACGCGTCGCGCAAACTATTCGAATCTTGGTGCTCATGGATAATAGAGTTGGCGTCACGCGCTGATGCGCGAATCGAGGAGATGGTCGGCAAGCGCCTGAACTGCGCTGGAGTCCGCGTAGAGGCTGCCCTCGGCCTGGCGTATTCTGTCGCGAATCTCGGTGCGATAGGCAGGATTCTTAGCGAGTCGTACAGCCAGATTCACGTACGCTTCGGTGGTATGGGCGATGCATTCCGTCAACCCCAGGCGTTTGAGAACGCCGCTGCCCAATCGGCCGCGCATGAATTTCCCCTCGTACGTGACGCAGGGGAGGTGGCACTCCATCGCCTGCATGACTGTATTGAACCCCGAGAATCCAATGGTATCGAGGTACACGTCGGCATGTCGGAGCAGTCCGAAAAAAGCGGCACGCGGTTGCCAGGGAATGAGCCGCAAATAGCGGTCGGGGTCCAGATTTTCCCGTTCGAAAGCCAAGGCGATTCGATGCAGTAATTTGTCGCTGAGCTCGGGCACTTCATATTGAAAAAATACGAAATGACAGCGTCCGACTCGTCTGGCGATGTCGACGAAAATTCGATCATCCTGAGGCCGGTACTTGAACGGCACTCCCGGGCAAATGAACATCGGGCAGTCGCTGTCGAGACCCAAACTCCCGAGGTCAACCTTGCTGGGTTCGGCGCTGTAGGGCTGGCAATACACCCCGAGATTCGGCAGGCACACCAGTTTTTCCGTGTAGTGTTCCTGCGCGTCAGGCGGCTCGAACAATTCCGCGGAGAGGAAGCCGTCGATGGTGCATAGCCCACTGGTTTCAGGGTGGCCCCAGGCCGCGTATTGGCGGGAAGCGAGTCGGAGACTGGCGAGTGCCAGCGTTGTCTCGTTCATTCCTAGTTCTGGGTAAATCACGGCATCGAGTTGTTTGTCGTGGATGGCGTGTGCCCACTCCAGCACGGGTCGGACGCCCGATTCGAAGTGATCCACCAACGGACGAGCCGTTCGTGTAACGGCATCCTCGCGCGTGCCGAGGCTGAACACCGAAATGTCGAATTGCCTGCGGTCCAGGCATTGAAGCCAACCGCTGACGATGGCGTTGTACACCGAATGGTTTTGCACCTGCGCGGAGACGATGCCCAGCTTGAAGCGCTGAGTTGCGGCGATCTGCGGAGCGGATATGCCCGAGGCAGCCGAAGCGTCCTCCTCGACGGCCACCGAGGGTTGCCACCTCGGGATGGCGTCCATGCCGGCAAGGCGAGCGGCGGCGGGACCGCGAAATTTTTCGAGCAGGCCGCGATTCGATTGCTCCTGATAAGTCAGGTAAAAGAATTGCTGCTGGGCCATCAACATGGCCTCCCGATCCGACAGCGTTCGCGCGCTTTGCCACTCCTCGATGTCCAACAACTGCCGGGCGAAGGCGATACGTCCTCTGACCGCGTCGCCGACGGTGGAAGGAACCGACGGAATGACGCGGGCCAGCAATCGGGTACGAGTTTGTATGCCGGTGGGATCCAGGTCCAAGGCTTTCCGGCAGGCGGCCAGCGCTGCCTCGTGGTCGCCCATTTCGTGCAGCACCGTCCCCTGATTGCACCAAGCTTCTAGATAAGTGGGATTAATCGTCAGCGCCGCCTCAAGGGCCTGTTTCGCATCGCTACGCCGACCGAGGCGGCGCAGGGCGCCAGCCCTGGCGTTGTGGGATTCGGCGCAGGCGGAATCGATGTTCAAGGCCGCTTCCGCGATGGTGAGGGCTTCGTGCGCCCGTTCCATCGAAAGTAGCGTCATGGCCTTGTGCATCATGGCGGTGATATCCGTCGGCCGCAGGTGCAGTGCTGTATCGAAACACTCGAGAGCGGAGAGCCAGCGGCACTGATTCGCGAGCGCCACCCCCCGACCTATCCACGCCTCGTGCATCTGAGGCGCAGTGGCCAACGCTTGCTCGAAAGCTTGGCGGGCTTGGTCGAATTCGCCCGCGGCAGTGAGTGCGAGACCGAGATTGTTATGGGCAACGGCGTACCTTGGTTCCAGTCGCAGCGCCTCCCGGTAGCTTGCGACGGCTTCCCGATTTTGATCCAGCTGCATGAGTGCCTGACCCAGATTGTTATGCGCACGCGCATTGAAGGGTTCCATCGCTATGGCTGTATGCAGCGCCTCGGCTGCCCTACCCGCGTGCCCCAGTGCGAGTAGCGACGATGCAAGCCGCCTATGTGCCGCCGCATCGCGTGGACGCCGAGCGATTACTTGTTCGAGGGCCGACAGGGCGCGCTCGGGGCTACCCGCCGCGGCGCAGATTTCCGCCAGCAGTGACCATGTGTCGACATCGTCAGGCAGCAACGCGAGCCGTCGTTCACAGGTTGCTACCGCTTCCATGGCATTGCCACCTCGGAATCGGTCGATTGCGTGATCGAGTGTCTCCATGGCGATAGCTTAGCGCGGCTCGATGACAAAAGCGGACGCGATGCCGCTGAAGTATGCAGATACACCGCGCATGAAGCGCGTGTGAAATACAAACGAAATACGTTCGTATAGAGGGCGCGCGGTATCGGCTTTGCTCGCGGATTCTGAAGTTCCCCATGTGTGAAAACATTCACATTTCCATCACCTTGATGCCACACGCTCCCAGCAACATGAGCCCCAGTTGATCGAACCGGTCGGCGCCGAGCGGACCCTGGAAGTTTTGGGGGATGCGCACGGTCTGCAGGACGGCCCGATATGCCAGCGTTTTTATCCTCAATATTTTGGGAGTCTCAATGAATACAGCAATGAAATTAGGCGTCGCAGGCGCCCTCGCTTTCGCCGGCGTGGCCGCGCACGCATCGATCGCCTCTCCTTCAGGCGGCAGCTCGGATGCCATCTTGTTCGCCGAAGTTGTCAACGCCGCAGGCACCGCCGCCGTCGCGTCTTACGCCGGTGACACAGGTGTGAGCATCAGCTCACTGACGCAAGGAATTTCGGGCACCTCCACCCTCCTCGGTGGCGATGCGAACCTCGCGAAGTTGTTCGCGGCCGATGCCAGCGGCGACACGGTGTGGTTCGCGGTTCTGGGTGGTCAGTATTCCGGAAACGCGACAACCAGCAATTTCAAGGCTGCCGGTGTGGCGCAATTCATCACTACCACCAACAACAACAGCACTACGGCGCTGTCCAACGCCAACACGTCCACGCTGGTGAAGTACTCGCTGATCAACGAGGACATTTCCAACATCAATTTAAACAGCGGCGGCGCGAGTTCGATCGAAGGCTCCAGCCCGGCAACTGCCGGCATTTGGGATGTGACCAACACCTCTGGTCTGTCTTTCTGGGACGGCGGCGCCACGTCCAACGGCAACACCGTGGGCAGCGCGGAAAATCTGTACTCCGTCACCGCGGGCTCTCCCGCCGGCATAACGACCAGGGTGTCTTACACCCTCGAAGGCACGGCCTCTTTGACCGCCGCCGGCCTCGAGCTCGCCAGCGCGAACACTACTCCTCCTCCGGTCCCCCTTCCCGCCGCCGTTTGGCTGCTGGGCAGCGGTCTCCTCGGCTTGACGGGCGTGGCTCGCCGCAAGTTGAAGGTCCAGGCGTAATCGTTTCAAAGAATTAAATTAATCAGGAGTTATTTTATGGTTCGCAATCTTCAAGTCGCCGCTGCTGTTGCAGCGGTGCTTTCCTCGGGAGCGGCTTTTGCCACTCAGCCGAGCCCGGCGTCCGCCGCCGCCCCGGCCGTGTCCCTCTATATCTCTGGTTCGTCCGCCGCCAAGAACGCCGTCCTCGGCGCTTTGGAAACCAATCTGTGTGCAGGTTCCTACTCACTGTTCAGCAGCACCACCGACACCAATTTCTTCGCGGTGTCCTGCACCCCTAACGTCGCTGGCGTAACGAATGCCAACGGCTCCAACGTTTTCACCGTCTGGTATCGCGATGAAGGCGGCTCGGTCACGGGCGCTCTGCCACTGGTCAGCGGTGCGTCCATCAACCAGATGAGCTTGGCCGGTGCCAGTGGCTCGGGCGGCTCCTATACGGTCGCGATCAGCGGCACGTCCGCCACCAATGGTATCGATGATTCTTTCGGCGGCGGCGTGTTCAAGGCGCCAGTGCACCTGGGCATCACGGACGTGGAACCGGGCGCGTTGATCGGCAACAACTACCCCTCTGCGTATAAGAGCTCGGTCTACGGCAAGGCGACCGCCACTCAGCTGGCGAACCTGAATGCGCAGACGATTTTCGATCAAGTGTTCGGCGTGTTCGTGAACACCAACAGCAGCGCGTTTAGCTCGACTCAAAAGGCCGGCCAGGGTACGGCCACTGCCTCGCTCAGCCTTCCGAAGCAGGTCATCACCCAGGCGTTGCAGGGCGGTAGCAGCAATTGGAACGATGTCCCGGATATGAACGGCAACATCGTTGCTGGTAGCAGCCTGCCGATCCTCATCGTAAATCGTGAGCAGGGTTCGGGTAGCCGCACCGCCACCGACATCTTTTTCACCTCGGATTCCTGCAATAAGGTAAGTCAGTCGCCGATCCTCGAGAGCACCGGCGGCACCGCCGATTACTTCTCGACGGGCAACGTGCTCGCTGAAGCGAACACCATTCCTGGCGCGATCACGTATGCGTCCATCGACCAAGCCGGCAGCTATGCCAACCTGACTCTGGTGGCGATTGACGGCGTGACGCCGACCAACCTGGCTGCGGCGGCCGGCGGATATGATTTCTGGTACGAAGCCACGGCGGTCACCGGTAACAACTATAGCTCGTTGACTGCTTCTCAGCAGACGTTGATTACCTTCCTGATCGGGGAATTCCAGGCTCTGGCTACCGCTCCGGGCGGCACGGACATTCTGGCGAACCCGAACTACAACACCCCGGCCTTGCCGGTCACGTCGACGGCGTCCACGAACAATGGTCACGTGATTTACGTGAATCCGTTCTCTCGTGGCGGCGTCAGCTGTGCTGAGCCGGCGATCTTTCTGTAGTAGCAAAGTCGATTTTGTAACTTAGATAGCCATCGTTCGCAAAAATAACTGCGTAACACACTGGCCTCCCAACGGGGAGGCCAGTTTTTTTTGCATGGCATAAAAACGAAATACTGCCGGGATACGATGGTCGGATGGGGATTGAAAACGTAACTACGCGCCGCACGGCGTCGACCATTGTCGCTACTTTGTTGGCACTCTCGCCGGGCGCCGTGCCTTGGGCCGCTGATTCGGCGGAGGCGGGAAAGGTCGAACAGCATTTCGACGTCCAGGAATATCGAGTTCTCGGCAATACGGTGCTGACGAGCCGTGATATCGAACGCGTGCTCTATCCGTTGTTGGGTCTGAACAAGACACTAAAAGACGTGGAAGGAGCCAAAACGGCACTGGAGACTCTTTATCACGATCGCGGTTACGGCACGGTTTTCGTCGACATTCCGCCGCAGACGGTCAATGAGGGTTTGGTGCGACTACAGGTGACCGAGGGTCGAGTCGAGCGCGAGCAGATCAGCGGCGCTCATTATTTTCCGGAACGCGACGTGATTGCCGCGCTTCCGGCGGGCAAGCCCGGCGAAGTACTGCAGTTGTCCAAACTTCAGGAGGAATTGACGGCGGTCAACATGGCAACTCCGGATCGCTCTGTGGTGCCTATCTTGAAGGCGGGATCCGCTCCCGGAACCGTCGATTTGTCGCTGCAGGTCAATGATCATCTACCCTTGCACGGAAGCATCGAAGTGAACGACCAGGCGTCGTTGGACACCAAGTCCCTGCGCACCATTGCGTCATTGAGTTACGGCGATCTGTTCGGGCGACTGGATACCCTGTCGCTGCAATATCAATTCACACCGCAGGAATTCGATCAGGTGCGCGTATTCGCCGCGAATTACATCTGGCATCCCTTCGAATCCGGCTTGCAGCCCTCGCTGCAGTATGTCAATTCAAATAGCAATGTCGCGGCCGTCGGCACACTCGGGGTGCTCGGCATCGGCGAGATCACCGGTCTGCGCCTGGCCTATCCCTTTCGGACTGACCCGTCGTCAACGCAATCGGTGACCTTCGGTATCGATTACAAGCACTTTCGCAATGTGATTAACGAAGAGGCCACGACGGCCTACGACACACCAATTACCTATTTGAACCTCTCATTCGCCTACGCAGGCCTGTGGCAGTCCGACGTCCTGATGACCAACTTCAACGTCAGCGCGAACGCCGGGCCTCGTCGAGTGGTCAATAATCAGGCGGCGTTCGCTTTCGATCGGGCTGAGGCTCGCGATAACTATTTCTATTTGCGCGGCGACTTGTCTTTCGATGTCAAATTGCCGGCGGGATTCAAATTGCGCCTGCGGGCGGCGGGACAGGCGACTGCGGAGCCGCTCATCACCAATGAAAACTTTTCCATCGCCGGTTCGGACGGGGTTCGCGGCTATCTAGAATCGGAGGTGCTGGGCGACAAGGGCATCAAGGAAACCATCCAGCTCACCTCACCCAGCTGGCATGCCCATGAGCGCGTGTTGGGCGACGTCTATACCTTCTTCGACGCCGGACGAACCTGGGTCATCGATTCGTTGGCCTGCGAGCCCACAGGCAGTGGCATCAATCTGCGCAGTTGGGGCGGAGGCCTCGATTTCCTTCCGGGCCAGAAGCTCACCGGATCGGTGACGTGGGCCAAGGCGCTGGACTCGGCGACCGATCTTGCGAGCGCGGCGTCAGGCGGCTGCCCGGCGTCGGGCGAGGCGACCCGCGCCGGCGAATCTCGAGTGCTTTTCGTGGTACGCGGAAGTTTCTAGATGAGTGGTCTGCGTCTCATCATTGCCACCACCCTGTCACACTCACTGAGTAACGTTTGAGCATGCGCATGCCCTACGACCGATCGCTTCTGCTGCGGCTTGGTAACGGTCTGCTCGTGTGCGTCATGGCCCAGTGGAGCGGTCGTGCCGAGGCGGCTACTGCATTGCCGGTTCCCTGCGTAGGTACTTCCTGCGGTGCCAATGCCAAGGGCTTCGTGACCACCGGCAGCGCAACCGCGACTCAGACGGGCAACACCCTCTCGGTCAATCAAACCACCGGCACCGCGACGCTGAATTGGTCGTCGTTCAATATCGGCACGGGCGGCAAGGTGGTTTTCGTCCAGCCGTCCAGCACATCCGTTGCGCTCAATCGCATTTTCGACTTGAATCCCAGCAGCATCTTCGGGGCGCTGACGGCGAACGGTCAGATATACCTCATCAACGCCAATGGATTCCTGTTCGGATCCGGTGCGACGGTGAATGTCGGCGGACTGTTGGCGTCTTCGCTCAATATGACCGATGCGAACTTCGCCTCGGGATTATTGGCCGCCGGGCAGTCCGGGAAATCCATTCTTCAGCCCTTTGTGGACAGTTCGGGAAATGTCGTTTCGGGGGCGATTACGCTACAGCCCGGCGCCACGCTCACCGCCGCCGATGGCGGCCGCTTATTGCTCGCCGCCCCCAATATTACCAACGGCGGTACGCTGACGGCACCCGATGGCCAGGTGATTATGGCTGCGGGGCAGACCTTATACCTGCAAGCCAGCAGTGACTCCGATCTCCGCGGCCTGATCGTCGAAGTGGATAATGGCGGTACCGTCACCAATCAATTGTCGGGCTCGGTGTCTTCGCCCCGTGGCAACGTCACTCTCACCGGTCTGATGGTGAACCAGGATGGGCGGGTATCCGCGACCACGAGCGTCAATGCCAACGGGTCGATCGTACTGCAGGCAGCGGACACTTTTTTCGATGACAGCACGGTGTTCGAGGCGACTCGTGGCGGCACGGTGGAACTCGGGCCGGGAAGCATCACGGAAGTTCTGCCCGACTATAGCGACACGACCACGGCGGTGGCCGCGCAAACCCAGTTGCAATCCTCGATTGCCATTACGGGTCAGAAAGTCTACATGCACGACGCGACCATCGATGCGCCCAGCGGATTGTTGACGGTCCTGGCAGCAACCAATCCCTCCGCCGCGGCGCCGACCATGGATGATCCCGATGCGGAAATTCGCGTCGACTCCGGAACCACCATCGACCTGGCAGGCAGTGACGCAGTTCTGCCCATGTCGGCCAATTTGGTGACGGTGGAACTACGCTCCAACGAGTTCGCCGATGATCCCACCCAACGCGGCGGTGCGCTGCAATCCACGCCGACCAACACCGTATCGGTCACGGTCGATATGCGCGCCGACGGCGGCAATGGCACGCCGATCGCCGATGTCACTTCGGCCATCGCGGCAGTGGGGCAAAATATTGCCCAACGTACCGAAGCCGGGGGCACGGCGAAATTTCTTTCCGGGGGCGACGTGGTGTTGACCTCCGGAACCAGCGTCGATGTGTCAGCCGGCTATACCACCTACTTGGCCGGCTCCATTCAAACCACCAAATTGGTGGGTGCCAACGGACAGCTGTATGACATCGGGAGCGCCAGTCCACTCCTGACGTACACCGGCGTGGTCAATCCGACATTCACGCAGAGCTACGACAAGTGGGGCATCCAGGAGGTCATTGCTACCCCCGGGCTCAGTACCTATGAGTCCTCCTACGTGCAGGGAGCGTCCGCGGGTACCATTCAATTCGCCGCTCCAAGTATGCTTCTGAACGGCGCCCTCAAGGCAACTGCGGTCAGCGGAGAGTTTCAGCGCGGCTCACCGCCGTCGGGCGGCACCCTGATTATCGGTGATCCGCTCGTCACGAGCAGTGGTATCGACGACTATCTTGCGCCAAGCGTGAGCATTACCAATAGCGTCACCCCCATTGTGGTCGCGGATGGGACGGCGCTGCCGACGCAGACGCTTCAGCTGTCGCCCTCGTATTTGACCACCGACGGTTTTACCGATACGACGATTTACAGCAATACGAGCATCACTCTGCCGACGGGTACGCCGCTGATGCTCGCTCCCAGCGCCTCTCTGTCCTTGATCGCGCCGCATATCACCGTGGATTCCAGCATCACCTCGGTTGCCGGTGCGCTGACCTTCGACAATATCCAGACCGATGTCTTGCCTGCGCCGACCAGCACGGGGGCATCCACGGCAGCCCGTCAGGGCATTACGATTGGGGATGGCGTGACCTTGGATGTCAGCGGGCAATGGACCAATGACGGCATCGTGGGGCAGGGCATCGGCGCCGCGCCGTTGCTGGAAGACGGCGGTTCCATCGATTTGAAGCTGACCACCCTGCAAAGCCAATTGGTGCTGGGGAATAATGTCTCCCTCAGGGCGAACGGCGGCGCGTGGCTGGAGTCCGGCGGTACCCTGAGCTACGGAACCGGCGGGGCCATTACCTTGGATGCCAGCCCTGCGTTGTCGGCAATCCAATTCGGCATCGACACGGTGGTCGAGGCCTATGGCACGGGCACCGCATCCGGTGGAAGTTTCTCGCTGTACGCACCGCGCATCGACATTTCCGCGGGTGACGGCAGCTCGTGGACTGAGGCGCAGCGGGTGGACGATTTGACCTCCACGACCGGCGAAGTACTGAATCTATACGCTCCTCTGTTTTCGAACTACGGTTTCTCTTCCGTCAATCTCACGGCCACGGGTGCGGTGGAGCCCTACGCCACCGGCGATGTGTTGAGCGTGGCATCGGGGACGATCATCGACGCGCAGACCAGCACGCTGAAGCTCAACTCGAATTACACCGGCATGTCGACGGGCACTGCGCTGTCCGGATTCACACAGGTCAATTTATTGCCGCTGTATGAGCGGCCGGTGACCGACGTCTCGCTGAGCGTGCTGCGTCTGACCGACGACGAGTATCTCGGCGCGACCAATTACGGCAAGCTCGATGTCCAAGCAGGTGCCACGATTCTGACGGATCCCGGCGCGACCATAGCTCTCGAAGGCGAAGGGGGGGTCGTGGTTGCCGGCACGCTGCAATCACAGGGCGGCAAAATAGACATCTCGATACCGTCGCCGCTTCAAGCGGACCCCAACGACTCCAACGACATCACCGACCCGGGTTACATACCAACACTGGGAATTTCCATCGCTCCAACGGCTGTGCTGAATGTCAGCGGCACCAGCTTCCTGACTCCCAATTCGCAGGGACTTCTGCTGGGGAGCATCAAGACGGGTGGGAGCGTCAACTTGGACGCCGAGCGTGGCACCGTCGTGACCGAAGCAGGATCGGTTATCGATATTCAGGGCGCCAGCGCAACGTTGGATGTGGCCAATGCCTCGAGCGCGGGCGGCTACACGCGGGAAGTGGTGGCCAGCGCCGGCGGATCGCTGACCGTGCAGTCACCGGAATCGATTTCTTTGCTGGGCAATTTGTCCGCCGCCGCCGAGGCGGGGACCGGCGGGAGGGCCGCGGCAGGCTCACTGGAAGTGGATCTGATCCGAGATACGCACAGTGGTTCTTTGGCGGGCGCCGAATTGCCCAGTGGTACGCTTGAAATCGAGCTGGTCGACAGCGTTGCGGGGGCCGGCGCCAGTCCGGCCTCCAGTAATATTGCTGTCCTGGGCGCCCAGCAACTTGCCGCATCGGGAATCGACTCCCTGACCTTGCGGGCCGGCGGCACCTCGACTACGACATCCGGCAGCGTGACGAACCTGCCCTCTGCCGGCGACATTGCCATCGATGCCTCGCAGCTGACGTTGGGCCGCCAATTGATTCTCGATGCTCCGAGCATCACCGTGGTGTCGAACGCCGCATTATCTGCGCCCTATGTCGAAATGGGTAACTCCGTCGGCAATACCACCACCGGTACCGTCGTTCCCACACCGATTGCGGGCAGCGGCACGCTGACGGTATCGGCGGATCAAATTACGTTGCTGGGCAACTTCGCGCTCTCGGGCGCCTCCAGCGTTACCCTGAAGAGCGTCGGCGATGTGCAACTCGAAGGCACCTCCACGGATAGCGTTGCCGGGCCCACGACGGGTTCCATTCTGACCAGTGGCAGTCTCGCTATTGATGCGCTACGCGTCTATCCGGATACCTATACCGATTTCAGCATCACGTCGTTGAAGGGTAATGGCGCAACGGTCTCCATCGGCACAACGGGCGCCTCCCCGGGGACGCCTCTCTCCGCGGATGGTTCATTGTCGATATCCGCCGATAACATTTCCATCACAGGATCCATCTACGCGCCGTTCGGCACCATCAGTCTTGCCGCCAATAATGCCTTGACGTTGACATCCGGCAGTCTCGTGTCGGTGAGCGGCGCGGGAGTCGATGTCCCCTTCGGTCAGACTCAGCTCGATGAGACCGAATGGACCTACGTGACGCCGGGCGGCACGTCGACTATTACGTCGGTTCCCAGCAAGGAAATTAGTCTCTCGGCACCCAATATCTCGGTGCAATCGGGCTCGACCACCAATGTGTCGGGCGGCGGAAGTGTATACGCCTACGAGTGGGTGCCGGGCACCGGAGGAAGCGCCGACAATCTCAGCGCCACCGCAAGCACCTATGCGAATCTGTATGCCATCATCCCGGCATCCAGGAATCTGGCCGGCCCTTATGATCCGCAGGAGTCGGGAAGCTCCGTGGCGGGCGAGACTATTTATATCAGCGGCGGCGCGGGAGTTGCGGCCGGGTACTACACTCTGTTGCCGGCCCGCTATGCGTTGTCCACCGGCGCCGTATTGATACAACTGGAACCCAGCTATGTGAGCGCGAGCTCCGGGCAGATCGGTACGCTGGCCAATGGCACTCCAGTGGTGGCGGGTTACCTATCCACGGGCACCACGGGAATTCACATCGGCGGATCGACGGAATACGAGGGCGTGGCGATTTACCCCAGCGGGTATGCGGAGAAGCTAGCCGATTACGTGGTGAGCGATGCCTCCACTTATTTCACCGCCACGGCCACTGAGGCAGGCACGGGCGCTGCCGCTGTGACGGCGGATGCCGGAGCCTTGAATATCGCAGTGACAACGGCGGCCGTTAATTCTCTGAATTTACAGGGCACCGTGCTCACTTCCGCAGCCGGCGGCGGGCGTGGCGCGACCGTGAGTATCAGCGCCCCCGATCTGGAAATTACGGCGGGATACGGTTCCGGAAGTGCCGGCGCGCTGACCGTGTCGGGCAGTGTGTTGCAGAGTTGGGACGCCAGCTCCTATACCTTGGGCGGTCTCTCCACCGCTGTCACCGCGACGACCTCTGGCAACACCACCGCCGATGGCTCCAGTATCGCCGTCGCTGCGAACAACGTGACGGTGGACTCCGGCGTACAGTTGAGCGCGGATCAAATCGTCCTGGTCGCGCAACAGTCTATCGACGTGGCGGCAGGCGCGTCCTTGATGTCTACCTCGGGAAAGAGCGGCAGCGTGCTGTCCACCCCGCCATTCGTCGACACGGTCTCGCTCACGGACACGAACTCGGTGACGTTGCCGCAGGCGGCGCTGCTGGCCGTCTCGGATCTTTATTTACCGGTGGTGTCCCGCTCCGCCCTGAACGGTGTCACGGGCGCCACCATCTCGGTACAGCAAGGCTCGACCTTGAGCTCCGGCGGCGCGTTGGCCGTGGACGCGCCCGGCGACATTACGCTGGCAGGCACGCTGAACGGTAAGGGTGCCAGCTGGTCGTTGAGTTCCAGCAGTGTCGCCTTCGTCGGCTCCGGCACATCCGCCGATACCTTGAATATTGGTGCCGGCCTGCTGTCGTCATTGCAGTCCGCCGGCGCACTGCGCATCGAGAGTCAGAGCAGCATCGACATCGATAGCGCGGTGTCCTTGGGTGTCAATGCCACGGGCGCTTCGCCGACTTTGAGTTCCCTCACCCTGGTCGGTAACTCAATCAACAATCGGGCGACTGGAAACTCCGTATTCGGCGGCACCAGTCTGTTGTTGGAGGGTGTCACCGCGGTGGATGGCAGCAATCCTCCCTCGGCTGCCATCATTGGCAGCGGCAACCTATCCTTCGTCGCCGACACCATGACGGTGGGTCCGGGAGTGTTGTCCGTCAACGGCTTCGCACAGACCAAGGCACAGGTCGCAGGCGCCGTCGAAACTCAGGGCGCCGGATACTGGAATGTCGGCGGCGATCTCACCATCAACGCCAGCGAACTGACGCCGGCCGCGGATGCAGCGGACGAACCCGGCACCACCATTGCGTCCACCGGCACGCTGACCTTGGGCGCCCCCACCAAGAGCGCCGGCGCGCTGCCCACGCTGGTTGGCGGCAGCCTCACGTTGACCGCCGCCGATATCGAGGACGCGGGGAAGATCGCAGCACCGTCGGGTGTGGTCGCGCTCAGCGCCACCGGCAATATGCATTTGTCCTCGGCGGCCACCATCAATGCGGGCGGGACGAGCGTGGAGGCTGTGGATACCACTGCGTACTCGCCCGGCGGTCTGGTGCAGCTGACGGCGGGCGGCAACTTGACCGTGGATTCCGGATCTGCGATCAGCGTCGCCGGTACCAGCAAAACGCCGGCCGGCACGTTGTACATCACGGCCGCCGGCGGCATCGTCACGCTGGCGGGATCACTCGATGGCGCGTCATCCGGTGGTACTGGGGGTAGCCTGAACGTCAACGCCGGCGCCTTGGCCGGCGGACTCATGAGCCTGGTGAATAACCCAGGACTGAGCGGCTTCAGTGAGGCGGTCAATGTCCGAACGCACACGGGCAACCTCGACCTGGCGGACGGCGGCACCATTACCGCCAACAAAATTACGCTCACGGCGGATACCGGGAGCGTCGGCATCGCCGGCGTGTTGAGCGCTCCGTCCGCGGATCAGCGAGGACTCATCGATCTGTCCGGTGGAGGGGGAGTGACGCTTGCCTCCACGGGACAGTTGCATGCCGACGGCAGCGGCGCCGGCGGCCGTGGCGGTGAAATCGACATCAACTCGGTGACCGCCGTTTGCGCTGCCGGCGAGGCGGCCTGTACCACCACGGGCTCAATTACCTTGGCTGGCGGCAGTGTCATCACGGCGTATGGCGCGGCGGAAATGGGCGAGCTGGTGCTGCGTGCGCCGGCGTTGTCTTCCGTCGATGTAGCCATCAATCAAGGGTCGACGGGTATCGGCGCCGATGTCAGCAAGGTTGGACAGGTCATTATCGAGCCTGTTCTCGTGTCATCGACAACCGGCGTCACGGCGGATTCAGATTTGTCCAATGCGGTCTCATCGGCTTCTACTTTCCTCAGTACGGCCATGCCGACTATTGCTGCGCGACTGACGAGTTCCAGCAGCACGCCCATTAGCGTGCAGGCCGGCGTCGAGTTGCAGGATGTCTCAGCCGGCGACGCGCTCACCCTGAACAGCATCGACCTTTCCGCCTACAGCACGCAGGGCCAGGTGATCAACGTCGATGTCCGCGCGGCAGGCTCCATTACCATCAATGGCACCATTTCCGACGGCTTTACCACCTCGGGCTCTGTAACGACATTGACCAACATGGCGTCGGGGTCCTTGAGTTTTGTGGCCGGCGCCGATCTCTCGAGCGCCAACGCCTTGTCGACGCTGGCGACATCCTCCTCGGCCGGCTCGCTGACCCTGGGACCGCAGGCCGTTGTCCGCACAGGAACGGGCAATATCAATTTGACAGCCGCCGGCGACATTATTTTTGACTACGGCGCCTCGGGCGGAGGCGCGACGGTGTACACGGCCGGACTTGCCGGACTCCCCGCCGTGACCTCGGGCAGGGGAGCGAGTGCCGTCTCAGAGAACTTCCCCACCGAGGGCGGTAACGTCGTGATAGCCGCGGGTGCCGACGTCGTGGGCGCGGCGCTGGTCAATGTCGATCCCGCAGGCGGCAATTACAGCGTCACCGGTTGGCAGCCGCGCGGGACCACGGTGTCAACGACGGACTCATCCGTGTCGGTGGCGAATTACGGCGTCAACTTCAGTAAGTTCGATTGGAACGTCGGCGCGCTGGGCGGTGGCGATTTGACCGTTACGGCCGGCGGCAAGGTGAGTAATCTTTCGGCTGCGACCGCCGACAGCACCGATAACGGTGATGTTACCGTCTACGGAGCGGGCGGCGGCCTGCGCATCAACGCTGTCGGCGATATCGGTAGCGCCCAAGTGTATGTGGGCGATGGAGTTGGAACGGTCACCACGAATGCGGGTCTGGTTTCCGTTCTCACGACGGCGACTGGCCAGGCAGTCGGGTCGAGCTTCGCGCTGGGTAACTCGCAAATCTCGGTATGGGCGCGGCAGTCCGTGCAGGTCGATGCGGTTTATGACCCCACATTCACACCAACGGGCGTCACCAACACCAAAGGCACCTACTTTTTTACGTATGGAACGAACTCGGCGCTCAATTTGTCGAGCACCGACGGAGACGTCGCGCTCAACGATATTTCGGGCAGTACCGGCCCGCAGGGTGTGCTGCTCGGAACTTCGCTGGTCTCCCAGGCGGGTAACTCCGGGTACGCGGTCCTTCCGCCCAATCTGACCATCCAAGCGCTCCAGGACGATATCGATTTCTCCGGTACTTCCATTTTATTCCCGTCGAGCACGGGTCAGTTGAGTATGTTCGCCGGTGAGGACATCGTTGCCGCGCAAGCCGGTGCCCTGATCGCCATGTCGGACGCCACGGCCGTCCCGACGGCTGCGAATACGGCCATCGCACTGACGGCAACCACGGGGTCTGGCTTGCAGTACGGCGGCTTGGCGGTGTTTGAAGGGGTGATTCATACCGGTGATTCTCAACCTGCGGTTATCACCGCGGGGCGCGACATTGACGGCATGTCCTTTGATATTCCGAAAGCGGCCGACGTGCAGGCTGGCCGGGACATCGTCGATTTGGTCTACCTAGGGCAGAATATTTCGGCGAGCGATACCACTCTTATCACCGCCGGCCGCGATATCACCTACACGGGGTTGACCGGACAGATCTCCGTGGGTGGTCCCGGCAGCGTAGATATTTTCGCGGGCCGCAACATCAACTTGGGCTTTACCGACGGCATCGCCACCACCGGCGCTTACGAGAACGCGAATTTGCCCAGCTCTCAAGGTGCGGACCTCACCATCACCGCGGGTTACGGAACGACGGGCGCCGATTTCTCCTCCTTCGAAACCGATATCATCGCGCCCTCCGCGACCTACCAGACGGAACTCGTCCGCTACGTCGAAGCGCAAACCGGAGAGACCGGTCTCACGTATAAGCAGGCGGCCACCGTGTTCGACGGACTTTCGCTCAGCCAGCGCACGGCATTGATCGACAACGTGTTCTTCAACGAGTTACTGCTGTCGGGCCGCGCAGCGAACGCCGGCACGGGAGTAGGCTTCAGCGAAGGCTACGCGGCCATCGATGCATTGTTTCCCTACAGCCGGAATCCCACCACGGCGAATCCGGGCCCCTATGCGGGAAATCTGGATATGATTTACAGCCGCATCTATACCTTGAGTGGCGGAAATATTTCCCTCGTGGTACCCGGCGGCTCCATCAATGTGGGTCTCGCCAATCAGCCGGTGGGCGTGACCACCAAATCACCGGGACAACTCGGCATCGTCGCCGAGGGAGCCGGCAACATCGATATTTATTCGCAGGGTGACGTCAACGTCAATTCGTCGCGCATATTCACGTTGGGTGGCGGCAACATTTTGATCTGGTCCGACGAAGGAAGCATTGACGCCGGCAACGGGTCCAAGTCTTCTCTTTCCGTGCCCTCACCTACAGTGACCTATGCCGCCGACGGCAGTGTCTCCTTCAATTACTCCGGAGCACTCGCAGGCAGCGGCATTCGCACCATTCAAACCGATCCTACCGTGGCGGCCGGCAATGTGGACTTGGACGCGCCCGTCGGCACGGTGGATGCCGGTGACGCTGGCATCGGTGCCGCAGGCAACGTCAATATCGCTGCGGCGCATGTGATCGGGGCCTTGAACATCAGCTTCGGCGGTTCGGCCACCGGCGTGCCGTCGGACCTTGGCGGCCTGGCCGCGAGTCTCTCCGGCGTATCCGCGGTGGGTAGCAGCGCCACGACGAGCAATGCGAACTCGGTCGGGGAGGCGGCGGCGGCGACCAAGGAAACCGCACCGCTGGCGCAAACCGCGCTCAGCTGGCTGGAAGTGTTCGTCACGGGTCTCGGCGAAGAAAACTGTAAACAAGACGACCTCGAGTGTCTGCACCGCCAGAAAAAGGCAGAGCCCTGAGTCGCCGCCGGCGAACGCAATTGCCGGCGAGAAATATCCGGGCTGTAACAAAATCATCACGGGCTTTATCGACAATGGAGCCCGTAAAAACATCAATGTGAAGGGATCGTGGCCGATGAAAAGCGCCGCTAAAATACTCGTCGCCGTTGCGGCGCTGCTTCCTGTTACGGCACTTGCTGCTTCTTGGTGGAGCAACGACTGGAAGTACCGCAAGGAAATCGGCTTCGATACCACCTCGACCGGCGCCGACATTTCAAGCACACCGCAGGATGTGCCTGTATTGGTGCGCTTGTCGCTCGCGAATTTCAGCTATTTCAACGACACCAAGCCGGACGGCTCGGATTTTCGTTTGGTGTCGGGCGACGATAAAACGCCGCTCAAGTTTCACTTCGAGAAATACGATCCGCAAAGTCAAATTGCCCTGCTCTGGGTGCGTGTGCCGCAAATAACGGGCAATGCCAAGAGCGACAAGATCTACGCCTACTACGGCAACGCGGATGCGCCGGCAGCCGCGGATATCCCCGGCACATACGATGCGCAACAAGCGCTGGTGCTGTCGTTTGCGGAAGCCGGCGGTCTGCCCATTGACTCGACGGCTTACAAGAACAATGCCTCCGCGTCGACCGCGGAATTGACGCCCGCCTCACTGATTGCCGGCGGTGCAAAATTCGCGGGCGCGCAAAGTATCACCGTGCCGGCAACCGCCTCGCTTCGCCTGTTGCCGAGCCAGGGTTTGACGGCGTCCGCGTGGTTGCGCATAGAAGCGCCGCAGCAGGCGGCCATTCTGGCATTGGCCGACGGCGCGAAGTTCATTGAGCTCGACGTCGCCGGCTCCAAACTCGTCGCGCATGCGGCCTTGGGTGGGGCGCCGGCCACGGTCACCGGTAGTGCAGATATGACGATGAGCCAGTGGCATCACGTCGCCTTCACGGCCGCCGCAGGGCAGTTGACCTTGTATCTCGACGGTGCGGCCGTCGGCAGCGCGCCGCTGGCCCTTCAGGAAGTCGGTGGCAACTTCACGGTCGGTGCCATGAACGGCGCGAAATTTCTGACCGGCGAGATCGACGAAGTCGAAGTATCCAAGGTGGGACGTAGCGCCGACTGGATCAAAGCCTCGGCCGTGAGTCAGGGCATGGACACCAATCTGGTGCTCTACGGTGCCGACGGGCAGCGCGAGGGCGGGGGTCAGACTTCTTATTTCGTCACCATCGCGAAGAATCTTACCGCGGACGGCTGGGTGGTCATCGGCATCTGCATGGTCATGTTGGTCATCGCGCTGGGCATCATGATTTTCAAAGCCTTCTTCCTGACCCGCATCGAACGAGCGAATGCGAAATTCCTATTGGAGTTCCGTCGCCTGAGCGCGGCCAACGCCACGTCATTGGATGATCCAAACACGGAGAAAGAAGACAACCTGGATGACGCTCCCTCGATGGCGACCCTGGCGAACGATCACAACAAGTACGGCGCCTCGACATTGTATCGTCTCTACCATCAAGGGGTGCGCGAAGTGAACAAGCGCATCGCCGCAAAATCGGTTGGCGCGGCCCATGCCATGATTCTGTCGGCGCAATCCATTGACGCCATCCGTGCGGCCATGGACGGCACCATGACCCGGTTGCAGCAGAGCATGTCCAGTCAAATGGTATTGCTGACCATTGCCATCTCAGGCGGTCCGTTCCTGGGGCTGCTCGGCACGGTGATCGGCGTGATGATTACTTTTGCCGCCATTGCACTGTCGGGCGACGTCAACGTCAACGCCATTGCCCCCGGCGTTGCCGCCGCTCTGGCCGCAACCGTGGCGGGTCTCGCGGTCGCCATCCCGGCGCTGTTCGGCTACAACTGGCTGAACACCCGTATCAAATCCGTCACGGCCGACAATCGCGTGTTCGTCGACGAATTCGTCACGCTGCTGGCCGAACAGTACAGCTGAGGACCGCCGCATGTCAGGTTCAATCGATAGCGGCGAGAAGGATGTCTATGACGACATCAACATCACACCCATGCTGGATCTTGCCTATGTGCTGATGGTGATTTTCATCATCATGACCACGGCGTCCGTTCAAGGCATAAAAGTTAATTTGCCCAAAGCCAGCGATACACCGTCCTTGGCGAAGCCTCAGACCAAGGCCATTACCATTACGGCCGACGGCACCATGTATCTCGATACGTATCCGGTGAGCCTGCCTGAACTCGAGACCCTGCTGAAGCAGTACAAGGCCGCCAATCCTGCGCTGCCGGTGGTGGTCAAAGCCGATTCGACCATTCCCTATCAGAAGGTGGTCGACGTGCTGGATGTCATTGGACGCCTCGAAATCACCCAACTTGGGTTAGTGACCCAACGCATCGTCAAGTAGTTGTCGCGGTGGATAAGCGCAGCCTGCGTCGCAACTTGACACGCCTCGCGGGAGCCGCCTTCGCGGTGATGTTGATTCTGGGATTCATGTGGTTCGTGCATACCATGATGAACGCCAAGACCGGCAAGACCACGCGCGCGGTGCAGGTCGTGCAGGTGATTCGCCCACCGCCGCCGCCCGATCAACCGCCGCCACCGCCGCCGGAGAAGACGCAAGAGGTACTACCTAAGGACGTGCCCGATCCGACGCCGGAACAGCAGCCGGATCAGGCGCCCGATCAGCCGCTGGGTGTGGACGCAGACGGCTCTGCCGGCGGCGACGCGTTCGGCTTGGCGGCGCGGCACGGCGGCAGCGATCTCATCGGAGGAACGGGTACGGCGCCTTTCGCTTGGTACACGAACCGCATGCGCGACACGATCAAGGACCATTTGGCGGCGGCGCCCTGCACCAAGTCGGCTAAGGGTTCGCTGTCGACCCGCATTCTGGTCGGCGGCGACGGCCGGGTGAAGCAGATCAAGTTGACCACCAGCACCGGCAATGCCCGGGTTGATGAATGCGTCGACAAGGCCCTGGCCTCGATCACGAACATCGGGGACGCGCCGCCCGTCGGCATGCCGGAAGAAGTGAACCTCAAAGTCGTTTTCTAAGCGGCTCAACGAATTCGAGAATTGTTAGGGAGATTGACCAACATGTTTAACGCGAAAGCATTGCGGGCGGTGGCCGCCATGGCGCTAACGCTTGCCCCCGCTCTGGCATGCCGCGCCGAGGACGAGCGCGAATCGCTGGAGGAGCTGCGCAATACGGTCGTCAACCTGTTGCAGGCGTTGGTCGACCAGGGCGTCATCAGCAAGGAAAAGGCCCAGCAAATGGTCAAGGCGGCACAAGCCAAAGCGTCGGCCGATGCCGCGGCCTTGGCCAAGAACGAGCCCAAGGTCGAGGAGGGCGCCGTACGCGTGCCCTATGTGCCTCAGATCGTCAAAGACGAAATTGCCAAGCAAGTGGCCGAGGAAGTGAAACCTACGGTGGTCGCGGATGTGGAGAAGGACGCGAAGTCCGAAGGATGGGGCGTGCCGGGCGCTCTGTCGGATTGGCTCAAGCGCACGCGTATTACAGGAGAACTTACACTTCGCGAGGAAGGCATCTTCTACGACGGCAATAACGCGCCCGAATACAATTACTTCGCCATCAATCAGGCGGGCGGCATCTCCCAGGCCGGCACCAACGCCTTCCTCGACACCGATGGGAACCGGATTCGCTTTCGCGGGCGGGCCCGCCTGGGCGTGGAGTCCGATCTGAGCGATTCCATTACCGCCGGCATGCGCATTGTGACCGGCAACACCACGGATCTGGTGTCCGAGACTCAGACCCTCGATGGTTCGGCACCCTATGCGTTTGGGCTGGACGAGATGTACCTCCGTTTGGACGAGCGCAATTCCCAGCGCTTCCCGTGGTTGACTGTCGTGGGCGGCCGCTTCTTGAATCCTTATCAAACACCCACGGACTTGATTTTCCACAAGGATCTGACCTTCACAGGCCTGTCGGCCACAGGTCGATTCGGCTTGGGCGACGGCAGCGCGAATCAGTCGGATGTGTTCTTCACCGCCGGCGCACATCAGCTTCAGGAAATCGAATTCTCCGCGCAGGACAAATGGCTGGTCGCCGGAGAGTTGGGCACGAACTTGCACTGGGGTGATGCCAATAGCTTGCGCTTCACCGGCGCATTCTACGATTTCTTCAATGTCACGGGCCGCTTGAACCCGGCGGACGAACCGGGACTGTACAACTACACGGCACCTAGCTTCATGCGATTCGGCAACACGGTGTTCGACATCGCCAACTCGACCACAGGCACCACGCAGCTCTTCGCCTACGCGTCGAAGTTCCGTCTGGTCGATTTGAATGCCACCTACACCTACCAGGTAGGCAGGCATACCTTGGGCGTCACGGTGGATGCGGTCCGGAACTTTGGCTACCATGCGGCGGCCGTGGAGGCGAATACCGGCTATTACGTCGCTCCCCGCACCAAGGGCTATCAAACCGAAGTCAGCTTCGGCGATCCGACGGTGCTGGAGCGCGGCGCGTGGCGAGCCCTCGTCGGATATCGCTACCTGCAACGCGACGCCGTCATGGACGAGTACACCGACTCGGACTTCCACTACTTTGGCGGCACCAACGCTCGCGGGTACTACCTGGTCGGCGATCTCGGGCTCGCCAATCGGGTATGGATGCGCGTGCGCTACCTGAGCGCGAACGAAATTGACGGACCGACGTTCGGCGTCGACACCCTGCAGATCGACATGAACACCCGCTTCTAGGAGTGCCCATATGACCAGGTATGCAAGCGTCAACAAGCGCGTATCGGCGGCAGGGTTTGCGATCGTGCTCGCGGCGTCCTCGACCGGCGTTTATGCGCAAACACAGCGCAGCGGCGGTGGCGGCAGCGAGTCGCAGAAAATCATGCAGCAGTACCAGCAGCTGGCCGCGGAGAAAACCTCGCTCCAATCCCAGTTGGCGCAAATGAAAAAGGACCTCGACAGTGCCAAGGCGGATCTTGCGGAGACGAAGAAGGAGCGCGACGCGCTGAAAGCTCGGTCGGCGGGTTCGGCCGCGGCGTCGGCGCAGCTTGCACAAGCGAATGCGTCACGGCAGAACGCTGAAAAAAGCCTGGAACAGAACAAGCAACGGACCACCGAACTGGTCGATCGCTTCAAGGAAACCGTCGGAGCGCTCAAGGGCGTCGAGTCCGAGCGGGCGGACCTGAAGAAAGACAACTTGGCGCTCACCGCCTCCTACGATAAGTGCACCTTGGACAACGAGCAGCTCTACGAAATCAGCAACACTGTGCTGGATCGCTACGACCATGTGGGTTTTTTTACCAAGATGGGCGAAGCGGAGCCCTTCACCAAGATCACGCGGGCCCGCATCGACAATCTGGTGATCGAGTATCGCGCGCACGCGGAAGAGCTGCGGGTCAGGAAGCCGGCCACCTAGCCGTGCGAATCCGCTGATGGACGGCACCCGAACGCTCATGCGCGACGCTGACGGGCAGCTGGCTCAGCTGCGCGACCAGGCGAAGGCGCTGCACCAGCAGGGCCGACTCGAGGAGTCGCTGGAGGCGCACCACGAGGCGTTGCGGCTCGCTCCCGACGCCGTGGTGATTCTACTGAGCGCCGCGAGACTGGCGCATATGTTGGAATTGCAGGAGGTGAGCCTGCGCCACTACGAGGCGGCGGTGCGGCTCGATCCACGCTGCTATCCCGCGGTCGAGGCGGCGCGGCGTATTTGCGTCGGCGCGGGCTTCGCCGACCGTGCCGCGCACTATTCGAGGCTGGCCTTCGGGCTACACCCGTCGGCCGAAGTGCTGATGTCGCAGAAACTGGTGGTGCCCTCCATCATGAAATCGAGCGAGGCGATTCAAGAGACTCGGGAGCGCTATGCGCAAGGCATCGGCAGTCTTCAACTTTCGCCGCCGCGCCTTGTTAGCCCGCCGGGTGACCTCGGAGTCTCGGCTTTTTTCCTCGCATACCACGGTGAAAACGACCGCGACCTGCAGATGGCCGCCGCCCGGCTTTTTCAGCGGGCGATTCCGAGCTTGGAATTCACGGCGCCGCATTGCCGAACCTCGGCGCGCAAACCCGGCAAAATACGCATTGGATTCATTTCGCGCTTCTTTGCGTCGCATTCGATTTTCTCGACCTCCATAGGTCTCATTGAACAACTCTCCCGTGACCGCTTCGAGGTGATTGTTTTGCGACTCACGCCGTCGCGGGATGATGCCTGCACGGCCCGGATTCGAGCGGCGGCTGATACCACGGTGGACCTCGACCCCGAGATATATCGGGCGCGCGAACAAATCGCGGCCCTGCAGCTCGATGTTCTTTTCTATCAGGACATCGGCATGGAGCCGCTCTCGTATTTCCTGGCTTTCGCGCGCCTCGCGCCGATTCAATGCGTGTCATTCGGCCACCCGAACACCACCGGCATTCCCACCATGGATTACTTCCTCTCGAACGACTTGTTCGAGCCGCCGGAAGCGCAAGCGCACTACAGCGAGACGCTGGTTCAACTGCGGAACTTGCCCACCCTGGCCTATTACTACAAGCCTGTGGTCCCCGCGCAGTCGGCGACTCGGGAGTCATTCGGCCTGCCCGCGGACGCCACTCTGTATGTGTGTCCGCAGACACTGTACAAGCTCCATCCGGATTTCGACGACATTTTGCGTGACATACTCGCTCGAGACGCGCGGGGGCTGATAGTGCTGATCGCCGGCCAATTCCAAGAATTCACGGATCAGCTGCGCCGGCGGTTCGAGCGCACGCTGCCGGGATTGGCTCAGCGCATCGTCTTCCTGCCCTTCATGCCATTCGACCGTTTCATGCAGCTACTCGATCTGGCCGATGTCATTTTGGATTCGTTGCACTTCAATGGCATGAACTCCTCGCTGCAGGCTTTTGCGATAGGCACCCCGGTGGTGACCCTGCCGGGCAGGCTGCAACGTGGACGGCATACGCAGGCCATGTATCGAATCATGGGTATTCACGACTGCATCGCCACGAGTCCGCGACAGTATGTGGACATTGCCCTGCGCATCGCGATCGACCTTCAGATTAGGGACAGCCTGCGACAGCGGATCCTGGCCCGCAATCATCTGTTGTTCGAAGACGGTCGAGTGGTCGCGGAGTTTGAGAGGTTCTTTGTCGACGCCGTCGCCCAAAAAAATAGGTCTCCGAGTGTCTGCCGATAAAGTGCATCGGCCAATGCCCAAGGGTTGCCCCCGGCCATGAGAGATATGAGATCGGCGCTGCTCTGTTTGTCGAGCCTGTGCCTGACGGTGCAGGTGGACGATGCAGGTCTGTTGTCGGTGATGACGGTCGCAGCCCGCTAAGCCGGCAGCCCGGGACTCCGGAAGGTGGCGGGCCGTAAGCCCTGACGATGGCGCTCCATCATAGTCGTGTACAGCGCCTCGAGATGACGCCGGAACCGGTCCGTGTCGAACAAGGGCGCCGAGAGTCGATTCAAGGCCAGCTTGGTACGGACCTGCGGGAGACGCACCGGATCCCTCGCCAGCAACAGCGCCAGCCGTTCATATTCCGTCAGCGAGTGCGTAATCAACTCGGGGACTCCCACCGCGCGAAGCAGGCTGCCCGACATGCGAGCCGCGAAACTCCGGCCGGCACAGGTGATCAACGGCACGCCCGCCCATAATGCGTCGCTGCTGGTGGTTCCCCCGTTGAAGGGTAGGGTATCCAAGCAAATATCGGCCAGCGAGAGACGCGCCAGATGTTCGGGGTATGGCAGCGGCTGTGCGAACACGAGTCGGTGGGGCTGTATGCCTCGCGCCAGCGCTTGACGGCGAAGGTTCTCCTCCACGGTGGGATTGCCGCCCAGCAGCCAAAGCACGCTGTCGGGGGTCCCCAGCACCAGCCTCGCCCAGATATTGAACATAGGCGGGTTGAGTTTGTAGCTGCTGTGAAGCGAGCACCAGACGAGTCCTGTGGCCGGTAATCCCATGGCCGCACGCGATGGGGCGGCAGCGGTGCGCCGGCGATCGTCATTTGCCTGAAAGCACTCCGGCAGGTACGCGATGGCCTCGCTGTAGTGGGCGCGCTGCGCCTCGGGAATCAAGAAATCGTCCGCGATAATGTAGTCGCGATCCGCCGTCCCCATGGTCCCGGGAAAACCTAGGTAGTTCACTTGCAGGGGGGCCGGGCGAAAGTTGAAAATGCCCGCCCGGTGTTCCCCCGTGTACCCCATGAGGTCTACCGCGATGTCGACGCCCATATCTTGAATGAGTTGCGCCAGTTCTTGATCGGACCGTGAACCCGCCTCGACGCACTCGTCAAAAGCTCCTCTGACGCGTTTGCCGGTGGGCGAGTTCTCATCCTCCCGCAGGGATATGCCCACGATGTCGAACCGCTGCCTGTCGTGTTTCTCGAAGATGCCGGCCATCAGATACGAGGTGGGATGTTCGAGGAAATCGCCGGAAATGTAGGCCACGCGTATGCGCTCGCGGGCCGTACGCGCCGTCAAGCGCAGTGCGGGCGGGTCCGAGATCTGCAGGTCTGCAAACACCCGCGCGCAGCTCCGCTGCCGGCGCGGCGAATCGCATACCGCCAAGAATGAAAAAGGGAAATCGACGGGTTCATCTCGCTCCATAGAGCCCGCGATGCCTTCCTCCGCGCCGGCGTACCCGTTCCAGTCGCAGACTTGCAGTTGCGCGTGCAAGCACGCGCCCGGCGCGTACGCGTGATGCGGATTGAGTTCCAACACTCTGCGCAATGAAGTCACCGACTCTGCAAAGCGGCCCTGCGTCGACAAGATGAGCGCGCGGCCGAACCAAGCCGTGGCAAGGGCCGGGTTCGATTGCACTGCTTGATCGTATGCCTCGATGGCCGCGCTGGTTTGATTCTGTTCCGACAGCAAGTGGCCGCGCTCGGTGAGCGCCTCCGCGGAATGCGGCGCGAGCTGCAAGGCTCGGTCGATAGTGATGTTGGCCGCTGCATGCTCTTTGAGGCCGAGCAATGCGGCCGCGCGCCCGACATGGGCCGGTACGTGCTCCGGGGATAGCTCGATAGCCCGATCGTAGCCCGCGAGCGAGTCGCCATGGCGGCCCAATTTGCGCAAGACGCCCGCGCGGCCGACCACTGCCTGTAGAAAGTTCGGCGCCAATTCCAGTGCGCGCTCAAAGTCGCGTAGCGCCTCGTGGCGCCTGCCCAGCGCCGATAGTGCATTGCCCCGGCCGTACACGGCAAGGTGATACTCCGGCCATAGGGCCAGCGCCTGGTCATAGCGTGCGAGCGCATCCTTAGGCCGATTGAGCATCAGCAAGGCATTGCCCTGATTGGCCATCGCCGCAGGCTGACCCGGATTGAGGGTCAGCGACTTGGCTATCCATTCCAGCCCCTCCAGCGGCCGGCCCAGCTGCGTCTCTGTCACGCCCAAGAGATGCAGGGTGTCGCAATGGTCGGGTTGGGCTTGCAGTATTTCAGCGTACAGGGCGGCGGCCTGTGTCGGCCGTCCCTGGCCGTGCAAGGTCACGGCCCGCTTGAAGGTGAGTTCCAGATCCTCGCTCATGGCAGAGCACCGTCGCGTGCCGTGTATTGGGCAGGCGACCATACGGACTTTGAATGACGAAAAGATGACTGTAGCGGCGACCTTCGGCGCCGCCCCATGATGCGTGAAGTACCCTTCAACTGCGGGGCCATCAAATTGTCATGGGCACCGATTACAGTTTGATTTCAAGTTAAGGGCCTAGGCCTGGGGTTTTCAATTGAGTGTGCAGGTTTCCGTGGCGCAAATCCAGCAGGCACTGACCTGTATCCACGGCGGTCAGCTGCCGGAGGCACGCGCGCTGTGCCGGCAAGTCTTGACGCGGGAGCCGCGCAACTTCAATGCATTGCAATTGCTTGGCCACATTGCTCTTCGGGCGAGGGAATATCCTGGCGCAGCCAAATGGTTGAGCGCCGCGCTCGCCGTCAACTCCGCAAGCGCGCCGGTGTATTCGAACCTGGCCGTGGCGCTCTTGGCGCTCGGCCGCCCACGGGAGGCACTGGATTGCTGCGAGTCCGCGCTGCGGCTCAAGGTCGATTTCCCCGAGGCGCACGTGAATCGGGGAAATGCGTTCTGCGCGCTCGGCCAGCCGGCCGAGGCCCTTGACAGCTTCGAGCGCGGGCTTGCGCTGGCTCCACGGTTCAGCGAAGCGCACGTGGGCCGCATCAATGCGCTGTTGTCTCTCAAGCGTTGCGAGGACGCGGTTGCGAGCTGTGAACGTCTGTTGCAACTCGACGGCCGCCACCTCGATGCCTGGAATCTGCGCGGCACGGCACTCCTCAAGCTGCAGCGCCGCGATGAGGCGTTGAGCTCGTTCGATCATGCGTTGTCCTTTTATCCCAACTCGGCCGAAACGCACAATAATCGAGGCACGGCGCTGCGCGATCTGAAGCGACTGGACGAAGCGCTCGCGGCCTATGAGCGCGCGCTGCGCCTGCGCTCCGAGTTTGCGGAGGTTTACTGCAACGTGGCCAATGTGGGCTTGGACATGGGCCGAATCGAGGAGGCGGTTGCCCACTGTGATCGAGCGCTGACCATTCGCCCGGATTTTCTCGAGGCCATGAATATTCGCGGCACGGCGCTCCGGGTGCTCAAGCGTTACGCAGAGGCCGGTTCGACCTATGAAGGCCTGCTCCGGTTGGCACCCGACTACGGCCAGGCAACGAGTTACCTGTTATCCGCCCGGGCGAGTCTGGCGGACTGGTCGGACCGGGTCGAGCTGTCGGATCGGATTATTCAGCGCGTCGCCGCCGGTGATAGCGCCAGCGCGCCGCATGCTTTCCTGTGGATGTGCGATTCCGCGCAAGCCCAGTTGCAATGCGCGACACTGTACAGCCGGGAGCAGTTCCCCGCCTTCGCACCACTGTGGAGGGACGGGGGATATCGACATGAAAGGCTGAGAATCGCATACCTGTCCGCGGATTTTACCGATCACCCCGTTGCCCACCTCATTGCAGGGGTGTTGGAGCGTCATGACCGGAGCCGCTTCGAGACGTTCGGGGTTTCCTTGTTTGGACATTCTTCGGGCAATGCCATGCAGCTACGCATGCGGAACGCCTTCGATCATTTTTACGACGCCGGTAATGAGGTGGACTTCGCGATCGCGCGGCGGCTGCGGGAGCGTGAAATCGACATTGTGGTGGATTTGACGGGGCATACACGCAACGGGCGCTTGGGTGTGCTCGCCCATCGGCCGGCGCCGCTGCAAATCAACTATCTCGGGTTTGCCGGGACCTCAGGCGCGGATTATGTGGACTATGTCATCGGCGACGAGACGGTGATTCCTGCTGAACAGGAGCGCTATTTCAGCGAGCAGCTCATTTGCATGCCGCACTCTTTTTTGCCCAACGACGATGGTCAGCCCATCGCGATTGACACGCCTCGGCGCGGCGATTTGGGCCTTCCTGCGGCGGGGTTCGTCTTCTGCGCCTTCAATAACACCTACAAGATCAGTCCAGCGATGTTTGACGTCTGGATGCGCGTGCTCCGAGAGACTTCCGGCAGCGTGTTGTGGCTGCGGGGGGCAGAGGAGGCCGTACTCGCCAATCTGCGGCGGGAAGCAGAGGTCAGAGGTGTGGCTGCAGCCAGGCTAGCGTTTGCGTCGCGCGTACCGAGTATGGCGGCGCATCTCGCGCGCTACCGGCAGGCCGATTTATTTCTCGATACACTGCCGTACGGCGCCCATGCCACCGCGCGCGATGCTCTATGGGCCGGGCTGCCGGTGCTGACCTGCAGCGGCAACAGCTTCGCGAGCCGCGTGGCCGCAAGCTTGCTCACCGCCCTTGAGCTGCCGGAACTCATCGCAGCCAGTCTCGAGGAATACACCCACCGGGCGCTCACCCTCGCTCATTCACCGGGAATTCTTGCCGAGCTGCGCGCCAAGCTGACACACCAGCCTGCGACACGCAGAGCCTTCGATACCGACCTCTATAGAGAGCATCTAGAAGCTGCGTTTCTCAGCGTGCATCAACGACAGCAACAGGGTGGCTTGCCGCAGCGCTGTTCGGTGCTCGCACATCGGTGAGCGCCGCGCTCATGGTCGGGACGGGTGCCGGCGTCCTCAGCGTCCAAGATCGAGCGAAATCTCCACGGGCTTACCATTGCGCAACACCGACACGCTGGCGTGGTCCGAGGTCAGCATGGCGTTGACGATGTTCTGACTCTGCTGCTGATCCTGATTGACCAAAGGAGTGCCGTTGACGGCGGTCATGATGTCTCCCGGCCGCAGGCCCGCTCGAACGAACGCTGCGCCGGTTAGTCCGGGATGCAAGCGAAAGCCCTCCAGGGCGCCTGAGTCTTCGCTTGCGGCGGCATCCAGGTGCATCAGATCGCCGAGAGTTTTTGGAGTGCCGCGGTTGGGTGCGGGGGTCTCGTCGGCGCTCGAAACCTGCGGAGCGGTGGCTACCTCAGCACTCGCTGTCGAGAGGCGAGGCAAGGCCAGGCTTTCGTAGCGGCCTCTGCGGTCCAAGACAACGCGGTCCAAATAAACCAAGTGCAGCCTCGCTCCATCTATGTCATCTCCGACCTTGTAGACCTGGGCCGATCCATCGGCAGTGATAATGGCCACTCCTCGCCGCGGATCCTTCGCCGCGAGCGTGCCTTGCAAGACCAGGTTGGCAGTTGAGATCGATGGATGCGCCGGATCCGACTGGGAGTCGTCCTCGGCCACGCCGAAAAGATGCCGCTCCACGATGGACTGTGCATCCACTGACCTCGATCGGTAAGGCGGCGCGCTGCCGCCCGTCGGCGCGGGCACGGCGGCGCGCGCGTCCAGTAGCGGCAGCATGAGGCGCGCCGCTTCCAGGACGATGAGCCCTGCCAGCAGCAGCGACACCAGTCGGGGACCGTGATCCAACACCAGGCGAGGGCCACGATCGCGGGCGCGGGAAAGCCAAGCCTGCATGAACACCCTACCGATTTCACGCGCAGCGCGCGGGGGCAGGGAGTCTAGCGCCGTCGTCTTACCGGTTTCTTACACCTGGCATGGGCGCGGATCGCCACCGACCTCTCCACATAACGCGCTCGCTATGCGGCGGAAAAGTGTGGAATCTGTCACAGAACCGCCATCCCCACGTTACACCTTTGACTTACGCTTTGATGGATCTGGTCTTACATCTGAATCAATTTAAGGAGTGGAAGTGGTCGACCAACGAAAACAAGCCGTTTCAATTCGGCTCGGCGAAGGGGATGTGAGAAATATCAAGCGCATGGCTCAGCGCTTAGGGGTGCGGGACTCGGACATCATTCGATTTGCCGTCAAGTCGATGCTGAGCCGGATTGCCCCGCTATGCGATGACGCGATCCGCGGCCGCAATCTGGTGCCGGTATTGGTCGAATCGGGTGATGAACTCATTCGTTATTTCGAACTCGATGCCTACCGCCTCGACAGCATCATCAATGAACAGGCCGGAGCCACCACCCGCGTCGACCGTGACGACATCGCTTTACTGGCTATGAGCGGCCTGCGGGAGCAGTACCTGGTGATGCGTATGCAGGATGGGAGCGCGGTCCCGAATGAAGCGGTCCCCAGCCGATCCCTACGCAACTACCTGTATGACAAATACGTGTATCGGAACGAAGACCATCGGCAGCCTGAGCCGGCGCTCCGCCCGACCGAACTCCGCGCGAACGATGCCGCCGTCGGCTTGGGTCACCGGCCCGCCGCGTAACTCACCTCTTTTAAATCTCAAAGGAAATTTTTTTATGAAAATCTGGAAGAATATGTCCATAGGGGCGGCCGCCCTGTTGATCGGCTGGTCGATGGGAGCCTCTCGGGCCGGCGCCAGCGAGATCCTTTACGACGGCGTCGGATTTCTGCAAGGGACGCAGTCCTTCACGGACTCTTTCACGCTGTCTAGTCCGGGCACTATGACGGTGACCCTGTCAAACGTCGCATGGCCCACGCAGCTGGCCAGCCTGGATCTGTTGGTGAGCTCGCCCAACGGGGGGGCGTTGGGGCCGGAACTCGATGCCACCAATTCCACCGCCACCGCGACCTACAATGTCGCCGCCGGAAATGTCGTGGCCCAATGGTTCGGCACCGCTCAGGGCTCCCTCAACGCGGGCGTCTACGCGATGGAAATTCAGTTCCAGCCGACCAACCCGGTGCCATTGCCGACCTCCATCGGGCTATTCCTGTCCGGGATCGGCTTGTTGATCTGGCAGCGGAAGTCGCGGAACGCCGCCGGCCGAGACGGGTCTTATGGCTTGTCCGACTCTGAAGGTGCGCAGACAGCCTAACGTCGAGTTACCGCCGCCCCGCACGGGGCGGCGCGATTCTGTTTTACAGATGTGGGCGAAATGTCCGCACTTGCAATGAAACTCTCACATACCACCCTTAGACTCGGCAGCCTTCAACAATAAAGGCAGCCATAGCGCTGCAGAAAGGTCCGGTGTTCTCAATGAAGCGAGCCGTTGCGGTTCTTACAATGTCTGCGCTTCTGGTGGGCGGCGCGACCGCCGAAGATGCGAATCTGGCGACCGGCTACAAGCTACAGCCGGGTGACTTGTTGACTGTCGCGGTATGGAAAGAGACTGAGCTGCAGAGCGAGGTCTTGATTCGCCCCGACGGCGGCCTGTCATTCGCGTTGGCCGGCGATATGCCGGCGGCGGGACTGACCACCGATCAATTGCGCGACGAACTGCAGACGCGGGTACGCAAATTGGTTCCCGATGCGGTGGTGACCGTGTCCGTCAAATCACCGAACGGAAACCGTATTTTCGTCATCGGCAAGGTGAATCATCCGGGGGACTTTCCGCTCCTGCGCCCCGTCGATGTGCTACAGGCCATCAGCATGGCGGGCGGCGTCACACCGTTCGCCAGCACCAACAAGATACGCGTACTTCACCGAGAGGGTCAGCAACAGAAGTCCGTTCGCTTTCGCTACGACGACGTGGCGAAAGGACATAACCTCGCCCAGAACATCATGCTGCAAAGCGGAGACACGGTAATCGTGCCGTGAAGGCGCGACTACACATTTATATGGGTGCCCTGTGCGCGTTAATGGCCAGAACCGCAGGAGCGGGACCGTGGAACATAGAACCCATCCTGGGGGTTTCAGCCGACTACGAGACCAACGCATTGTTGCACCAGTTCGATACGGAATCCGAAGAGCATGTCGCCGCCCTGGTGGATTTACCTCTGCATTACAACGGCGACGCCTTCGAATTGTCGTTCAGACCCTACGGGCGGTTGACCAACAGCCAGGGATATTCGTCGTTGGCCTCCGACTACGCGCACTTGGACACTGCCGCTCAATTCACCAACGAACTCGGATCCGCGACGCTGCAGGCTAGTTTGGCGAGGGATTCTTCGCTGTATTACGTTGGCGGCGCCTTGGGTTATGGCGTAGGGGTGGCGCGCAACACCGAGTCCGCCGCCGGCGATTGGACGCATCTTCTGACGGAGCGCACTCAACTTCAGCTCGACACGAGTTGGCTCGACGTGCGCTATGACAATCCCTCCGGATTCAGCAGTACTTCCTACAATCTGGTCGACTATCGCTATTTCAGCGGCGGACCGACGCTCTCGTACTCCGTGAATGAACGAGATACCGTAAAAGTGTTGGCGAATATCGGCGAATACCAGTCGTTGGACGGCATTACTCAAAGCAAATCCCAGAGCCTGCAGGTGGGTTACGTACGTCCTTTGAACGAAATCTGGACTCTGTCGGTCAACGCAGGGTATTCGCGGTCGACGAATTCGGAAAAAGTCCTGGACGAGTTGATCTATTATTTTTACGGCGTCGTCGAGTATGAAACTTATACGTCGAAGCAGGACGGAACGGTATACACGGCAACCCTCAGCCGGCAAGGCGAGCGCGTCAATCTCAGCGCCGTCGTGTCACGAGCCTTACAGCCCACCGGATTCGCATTTCTATCCAAGCAAGACAGCGTCACCTTGGCGGGTACCTATACGAAATCCGAGCGCTGGGATTTTGCAGTGAACGCATCGTGGCAGAAGGCGCTGTCGCCGTCCGAGAGCGCCGGTGTTGCGCAGCTCAGCGGGAACGAATTCTCCGTCCACTACATCAATGCGCAGCTGGCGGCGAACTGGCATTGGACCGCTCAATGGGTGGTGTCCCTGCGTGCGACGAGAGTAGTTCAGCAATACGGGCCTCCCATCGTCAGCGGTGCCTCGTCGGGCTTGAACTTGGACATCACTCGCCATTTTCTGCGGACCGAATTCTAAATGAATACAAACACATCCGTCGCCGTTACGGCCGCCAGGCCTGACCTTCGCATGACGCTGCGCCGCTACTGGCGCCGCCGAATCCTGATTGTGTCCATCGCGGCCGCGGTGATGGCATTGGCATTGACGGTGGCGCTCGCGTTGCCGCCCACGTACACCTCGGGCGCGACTATCCTCATCGAGCAACAGGAAATCCCACAGGAGCTGGTCCGCTCCGCTGTCACCTCTTTCGCCGATCAACGCGTTCAGGTCATTAGCCAGCGAGTCATGACCACGCAAAACCTGCTGGAGCTCATCGAGCGCTACAATTTGTACCCGGATATTCGGGAAACCAAACCGCGCGAAGTCCTGCTCCAGACGATGCGCAATGATATCGCCATGAAAATGATCAGCGCGGACGTGATCGACCCGCGGAGCGGACGACCCACACAGGCGACGATCGCCTTCAGCGTTAATTACAACAGTCATTCCCCCGAGCTGGCATTGAAGGTGGCGAATGACCTCACGTCCTTGTACCTGAACGAAAACCTGACTTCGCGAACACGCATGGCCGAACAAACGTCCACTTTTTTCGCCGAAGAAGCCGACCGCCAGCAGAAAAATATCGACGTACTGGACAAGAAGTTATCCGATTTCAAGCAAAAAAATCAGGAGGCATTGCCAGACCAATTGCAGCTCAACACCCAGGTGACCGAGCGCACGGAAATGGACCTGCGCGATGCCGAGAATCGCATTGCCGCCGTCGATTCTCAGAAGATCATGCTGGAGGCCCAGCTAGCGCAGCTCAACCCCACGATGCAGGTATTTTCCGACACCGGACTGCGGGTAATGAGCGCCGAGGACCGCTTGAAATCGTTGAAGTCGCAATTGGCGGGATTCAAGGCACGCTATGCGCCGGGGCATCCGGATATCGTGAACACCGAACGTGAAGTCGCAGGTCTGGAGAAGGAAGTGCAGGCGGACGACGGCACCAGTGACGTGGCGCGGCAGCTCGACGAGGCAAAGGCACAACTGGCGCGGGCGCAGGAAAAATACACCCCGGATCACCCGGACGTGGTGCGCTTGACGCGCGAAGTGGCCTCGTTGGAGAAAACGCTGGCGGACGCCCCGCCCTTGGGCACCCTAGCCAAGGACCGGGAACGAGCGCATGCGGATAACCCGCCCTATGTCCAGGTGAAGGGTCAGCTCGATGCGTTGATCGTCGATCGCGAAGCAGCGGTCAAGAAGCGGGATAGCCTGAAGGCGAAGCTCGACGACTACGAACAGAGACTGGCGCATGAGCCGGCCGTGGAGCGGCAGTATCGGGAACTGGCGCGGGATCTCGACAGCGCGCAGCTCAAGTACCAGGAAATAAAGGCCAAGCAAACCGAAGTGCAGGTCTCTCAGAATCTCGAGACCGAGCATAAGGGCGAGCGCTTCACGATGATCGAGCCGCCGCTGCCGCCTGAGAAGCCCATCAGCCCAAACCGGTTTTTGATACTCGCCCTGGGTCTGATGCTCAGCGTGGCCGCGGGTCTGGGCGCCGCCATGCTGCGGGACAGTCTCGACGGTTCGGTGCGTGGGGTGCAGGACATACGGACGCTGCTCAGCGTGCCCGCGCTGGTGGCAATACCTGTCATATTGACCCGGGCCGAACAGAGACGACACAAGCGCGTGGTCCGTTATTCGTGGCAAGGGGCTATCGTGACTTTGATTTCACTCGGAGTGATAGTGCACTTTCTAGTGCGGCCGCTCGACGTCCTATGGCTGTCGTTGATGCGCCGGTTCGGAGTTTGACGCGTGGACCGAATTCGCAAGGCTCTGGATCTGGCCCGCGACGAACGGTCGCGGCCATTTGATGCGGCAATAGACGACCCCCGTCCCAATGACGGCCGACTCGCCGACGTCACCTCGATCCCGCAACTGCCGGCGGTGATCGAATATACCAAGACCCGGTCATTCGCCCCCTCGGAAGCGCTGCTCGAATCCAACCGCATTTTGTCTCCTCATGACCCGAGCAACGCGGCCGCGGCGTTCCGTATGCTGCGCACCCAGGTACTTCAGCGCATGGAAGAGCATCAGTGGCGGTCGCTCGCCGTGCTGAGTTCCACCAAAGACGACGGAAAGACCACAACGGCCGTGAATCTGGCCATTAGTCTCGCCAGCGACCAGCGGCATACCGTATTGCTGGTGGACTTCGATCTCAAGCGGCCTGGTATAGCCAACATGCTGGGCATAGCGCCGGAGCAAGGGGTCGACGATGTGATACGCGGTAAGGCCCGCGTCGAAGATTGTCTGTACCACCCGGAGGGATTCGACCGGTTGGTCGTGTTGCCGGCCCGCGAAGCCATGCGGAACTCGTCGGAGGCGTTGGCCGGGCCGCGGTGCCGAGAACTCGTGGCGGAATTGCGTGCCCGGTATCCCGACAGACTCCTGGTGTTCGATTTGCCCCCGATTCTGGGAGCGGACGATGCGCTGGCATTCGTACCATTGGTGGAGTGCGGACTGGTGGTGGTTGCAGAGGGCTCGACAAGGCGGGAGGATCTGTTGCGGTGCATGGAGTTACTGCGCAAGACGCCCATCGTTGGAACCGTCCTCAACCGCGCAACCGACGTCGCATCTGCATACGGCTGACCTCCCGTGTATCTCCGGCATTTCAATCTCAAGTCAAAGCCGTTCTCCCTGAATCCGGATCCGGCATTCTTGTATGCCTCCCGGCAGCATTCGTCGGCGTTGACCATGTTGGAATACGCGCTGGAATCTCAATCGGCATTTTGTCTCTTGACGGGCGAAATCGGGTCGGGGAAAACTACGCTCATTCGCCGACTCATCCGTATGCTGCAGGATAAGGTGACTGTCGGCTTGATCAGCAATACGCACGGTCGATTCCGCTCCATTCATCCGTGGGCGATGTCGGCTCTGGGAATTCCGCCTCGTGAGGGGTCGGATATCTCTCACTATGAAGCCCTGACCGAATTCTTCGTGGGCGAATACGCGAAGGGCCGCCGTACCCTGCTCATTATCGACGAGGCACAGAACCTCTCGATTCGAACGCTGGAAGAGCTGCGTCTGTTGTCCAACGTCAACTCGGAACAGGATGTCGCGCTGCAGACCATGTTGGTGGGTCAGCCGGAATTGCGGCTCACGATGGCACGCCCGGAGCTCAAACAATTCGCGCAGCGTGTCACCGTCGATTTCCATCTGAATGCCCTGTCGTTGCCGGACGCCGTAGCCTACGTTCGTCATCGTTTGATAGTGGCGGGCGGCGACGAAGAATTGTTCAGCGGCGATGCCATTGAATTCATCCACGACCGCAGCGGCGGCATTCCGCGAGTCATGAACCAGCTGTGTGATATGTCCCTGGTATATGCTTTTGCCGAGGGCGGCGTTCGTGTTGACGCCGAGGTCGTCGCAGCGGTTCTTCGCGACCGGATGAACGGCATCGCGGGCCTGATGGCCGAGCGTGCCTAATAAATCGCCCGATGCGGTGTCGAAAATAGTATTCGTGAACCGTTACTACGATCCTGATCAGTCGGCAACCAGCCAGATGCTGACCGATCTCGCCAGGGGCCTCGCTGCGAGAGGCCTCGATGTTCACGTCGTGTGTTCTCGCCAGTTGTACGGCGATCCGAGTGTGCAGCTGGCCGCGGAAGAAACGCTCTCGGGTGTACAGGTGCATCGCGTTTCAACCACCCGCTTCGGCCGGAGTCATCTGGCCGGACGAGCCATGGATTACGCGTCGTTCTATATCTCGTGCGCCGTGTTTTTGCTGCGGATCCTCGGGAGACGTGATCGTCTGGTCGCTAAGACAGACCCACCGCTACTGTCGATTCTGGCCGCGTCCATCGCCAAACTGAAGCGCGCCGCGCTGATCAACTGGCAGCAGGACGTGTTTCCTGAGGTCGCCTCCCATTTGGGCGCGAATCCGTTGCCGGACTGGCTGGATGAAGTTCTGAAGCGCCTTCGCGATGCATCGCTGCGGGCGGCGAGCATGAATGTCGTCATCGGCGGCCGTATGCGGGAGTACTTGGCGGCGCGCGGAATTCCGGAATCCCGGCTCTGCGTCATTGAAAACTGGGCGGACGGCGAAGCCATTCGACCCAAGCCCACTTCCGCGAGCGCCCTGCGGCAGCGTCTCGCTCTGGCGCATCGCTTCGTGGTTTGCTATTCCGGCAATTTAGGCAGAGCGCATGAGTTCGACACCATATTGGGCGCGGCGGAGCTGCTCAGAGCCGATCCGGCGTTCGTTTTCCTATTCATAGGAAGCGGGGCCAAGATGGAGGCCCTGAAGAAAGCGGTCGCCGCGCTGGCCCTTGATAGCTTTCGCTTTCTGCCCTACCAGTCGCGAGAAACACTCGAAGACAGTTTGGCGGCTGCGGATGTGCATCTGGTCAGTCTTCTGCCACCACTCGAGGGACTCATCGTGCCCAGCAAGCTTTACGGTATCTTGGCCGCCGGTCGAGCCTCGATCTTCGTCGGTGACTTGGATGGAGAGGTGGGTCGCACGACCCAGCGTGGAGAATGTGGTCGGGCGGTGGCCGTCGGCGATTCCCCAGGCTTGGCGGACGCGCTGCGAGACCTCAAAGGAGAGCCCGAAGCCTTGGCCCATATGGGATACGCGGCCCGGCGGCTGCTCTGCGAGCAATTTGGCCTGCAGCATGCGCTGGAGCATTGGTGGGCCGTGCTCGAGGCGGCGCGCGGTTCCTAGCGCCGGTGCCCCACGGGGCGCGGGACGCTCACGGAATCGGTTGCGGACACTCGCAGGAATCCGGCACGGAGGACGGACAGACCGCCACCGTATTCGCGCCTCCCGGGCCGATGGGCATCGATACGTTCTTGCAGGAGTTTGCGTAGAGCACGGTGCGCCAAGCCGTAGCCGGCTCGGGAAAGGCAATTCCCATTCGAGGATGACTCTTACCACATAGGGGCATCGCTCGCTCTCCGTCGATATCGGATATGGAGTTATGGTGTATGAGCATGTTGTCGCTCAGCGGCCAGCGATGGGGCTCCGGTCCGACCCACCAAATGTTCGACTGCGCGATGGCCCCGCCATTCTCTGCATCCGCGCGGCGTATGGTGTTATGCGATACGGAGATTCCGAAGCCGACCGTAGGCGGTGGTCCCGGTTCCCATGGGGTGGCCGCCGCGCCGATTTGTATGCCGGAGTGGCTGCAGTCATTGCTCCAGTCGTATTCGCCGTCGACGATATTGTCGCGAATCTCCAGAAACGAATTGAAAAATCCCATCATCGCGCAATCCGCACAGGGATGTTCGGAGCTTCCGTACACTTGCTGAACGGCGATTCCGCCGGAGTCGTATTGGCGGTTCTCAGCGAAAAGGGTGTCGGCGCTCGTGGCCCAAATCCCGATCGATCCCGCCACGGGCCGGCTGCGATTACTCTTTTGGCATAGGGGTCGACGGTTGTCGACGTGATTGCCTACGACGTAGAGTTGCCAATACTCGCGGCCGATGGAGATGCGGGATTCTCCGGAGGCCGGCACCACATCCCAATTTGGCGCGACCACGACAGTGGTCACATGCGTCACTGGATTCGTCACGTAGCGAACGATTTTGCGTACCTGACCCAAACCGGGGCCGCTCACGATTTGCACCCAATGTCCGACGTAGTACGTCGCCACATTCACATCGCGACCATGTTGCCGAGCGAGTAGGGGAACCGACACGGCAATGCCGTCGACCGCCGCACCAACGATGGTAGCCGCGCTGGCTAATGCGAATGCATTGGTGTTGTTATCGAACGAGATGGCCTCGCCATCGCCGATCTTGTCGCCGGTGCAAGTCAACATATTCTGCGAGACCAGGACTTCCTCTGAATTGCCGGTGGGATTCCAAAAGAACGCGGCGCGCCAACCCTTGGCGTCGTCCGGCGCATACAGAAAGTCGGTGGAGGCGCCGTCTGCTGTATTGCCGCTGAAATCCAGCCGGTGTCCGGCGCCGACCTCACTCGCGATGGTGCCCGTTTTGTCGATCAGGCCCAGTTTGCTGCCGGGCTTGAACACGTTGTAATCGATCACGGAGTCGTCCAGTCGGTACGGGTGAGCCGTATTGCTCCAATCACCGCTGAGCTCGACGGCGGAGTTATACGCGCCGAAGACGTTGTGGGTGATGAACAGTCGCTCGATGGCTACGCCGCCAACGCCGATAGCCACATCCGGCTTGTCGAAGGTGTTGGCAGTGATGACAACATCGCCGGCCACGGCCGATTCTGCGGCCGCGCCTAGGCGCCAATCTGCACCCACTTGCAGATAGGCTCCTACATGGCTGCCGGGTTCATACGTCTGGAGGTCCTTGAAGGTAAAGCCTGTCACGAGGGTATTCCCCATCAACGTGAATGCCACCGTCGGCGAACGTGCATTCCAGTCGGCATGTCTGTGCAAGCGGGTCAGCGAGCTACCCGCTCCTCGCAGCTGCACGCCCGCGGGCACGACGATGCCCTCGCTGCCCATCAATCCCGGCTGAGCGCCGTCGGTGAGATCCCAGACTCCGGGTCCAAAATAGACAGTGCCTCCGCCTGCCCGGGCGGCGGCGGTGATTGCGCGGACAATACACGCGGCATCGTCCATTCCGTCGTCGGGGCGGCAGCCGCCGAATTGCGCGTCACTGATGGAGTATTCGGCCATTGCCGTTGGTTCAGGAAGCACGTCGAGCGTTTGACCCATCACCGTTACCCAACTCACACCGTCGCGATTCACCATGAGCCGATAGCGGCCCGGCGCGAGGCGCTCGGGCAACGGCAGCCGCCCGATGTAGTCGTTCACGCCATCGGACAGCGCGGCATCGGATATCGCCGCGCCGGTAAAGGACTGCGGGCCGATGAGGCGAATTTGAGTCGAATGGCCGCCGCTGGGTCGTAAATTGCGTCCGACGACTTTGATCTCGCGAGGCAGGCCTGCGGGCATGCTGGAGGAGTACACATAGGCCGGGGTGATCCACAGAGGTCGGGCGTCATTGATCTTGACCGCTTGGCTCCATTCTCCGTGAGCGGTAACCACCCACAGCGCATAAGACTGATTTGGCCGAAGGGCCTGCGGCAAGCGGATGGTCAAAGAATACGGAATTCCCGCGGAGCTGACGACCGGCGCCACGCCGAGGTCCGCACCGGAATGCGCCGGCACCCGTTCGGGAGTCGACACCTCCTTCGTGGTGTCGTGAAGCGCGCGATACATCACGATGTCATCGTGCGAGAAACCGTAGCCCGCGAGCAGCAACAGATCGTCGGGAGCACCGGTTACGGGACTTTCGTAGGCGGCCTGATGATACAAACGGGGCGGCGCCGCGAATGCGGCAGCACTGACGGTCAGCAGGAGCAATGTGAGAAGTTGATGTGAAGCCATGAATTTCGCCCTACGCGACTTCTAACCTGCATGAAGTTTGTTGCAACTATCTTGCAGTTCGCCTTGCTGGGGTTTGGCTGGGGCTTCCGGCATAATGAAAGCCGTCTACTTTCCATGCAAGAATCTCGAGCCGCCATGTCGAAGCGTAAATTGGCGATTGTCTGCACGCACGCGATCCAGTATTACGCACCGGTGTTTCGAGCGCTGGCGGAGTCGGATGACATCGATGTGAGGGTATTTTACACCTGGTCTCAGGCGGCCGCCGACAGCGTGTTCGACTCGGGATTCCGCGCGCACGTGAAATGGGATATCCCGTTGCTCGAGGGCTACGCCCATCAATTCGTGCCCAATGTGGCGCAGCGGCCTGGACCCGATCATTTTTTTGGCCTCAACACGCCGACTCTCGCGCGCGAGGTCGAGGCGTGGCAGCCTGATGCCTTGCTCGTTTATACCTGGAACTCCTGGTCGCATTTACAGGCTCTCTGTCACTTCAAAGGCCGCGTGCCTGTCCTGTTTCGCGGCGACTCCACGCTGATTGATGACCGTTCGTGGTGGAGAGCCGCGCTGCGACGCATGGTTCTCACGTGGGTATATGGGCATGTGGATGCCGCGATAGCGGTCGGCTCCAATAATCGCGACTATTTCGCGTGGTGCGGGTTACCCGAAGAGCGCATAGCGCTTGCTCCGCATTCTGTGGATACCCTTCGGTTCGCCTCCGATTCAGAGATGCATGAAAAACGCGCCGCGGATTGGCGTCGTGAATTGCACATCGGTCCCGAGGACATCGTCCTTCTCTTTGCCGGGAAATTACAATCGAAAAAGAACCCAGGCCTCCTGTTGGACGCCTTTGGTGCGCTCGAGGGAGGGGCGCACCTCGTGTACGTCGGGAACGGAGAGCTCGAAGCTGAACTTAAGTCAAAAGCCGCGACACGAGCCAACGTACATTTCTTGTCGTTCCAAAATCAAAGCAACATGCCGGCTGTGTACAGGCTGGGTGATGTGTTCGTCCTTCCCTCGCAGGGGCCGGAGGAGACGTGGGGGCTCGCCCTGAATGAAGCAATGGCCAGCGGCCGCCCGGTTATCGCCAGTTACAAGGTCGGTGGCGCCCGAGATCTCATACGGCCGGGCGAGAACGGTTGGATGTTCGAGTCAGGGGATGGAAATGCCTTGGAAGCGATCCTGCGTCGCGCGATCGAGAGCGGCCGCGACGCTTTGCATGCCATGGGAAAGGTGGCGCAGGCTCGGAGTGCGCAGTGGTCGACCGCGGAAAGCGCCCGGCGCATCGGCGAGGCCGTAGTGGCCTGTCTGGCGAGCGAGCCGCGCCGAGACTAGGCCGCTATCGGTTCTCTGATGAATCGATCCAGCGACGAAGAAAATCCGGCCTGGCTGAAAATTCCCCATCGCTTGTGCGTGAAGCATTCTTCCGGCAGCCAGTATTCATTCCGACGCGATAAGGCGACGAAAGCAGGTCGACCGAAGTACTCTGCGAGATGTGCCGGCAGGCTGTCGGCTGAAATCACGGCATCCACCGATTTGATCGCACTCGCCAGGCTTTCGAAATTGCGGGAGATGGTCACCGTGGCCGAACGCTCGCCATAGGGCGCCTTATCCCCATCGAGGACGAACAGCTTCGCCTCCAGGCCCGCGCGTTCCGCGCGGTCGAGGATAATGGAGAGGGTCGACGGCGACAGACGCTTTTCGACGAGTCTGCTTTCGGGAAAGATGCCGACTGTGCGCGGGGAACCGGCACGCAGTACCGGAGACGGGGTCGTTCGAATCTCGTGGTCGGCCAGAAATCCGAGGTACGTTTTGTAAACGTTCGCGCGCCGGACCTGGGGAGCGATCACGGGCCAGCGGCCTGCGATGAATCGCTCCCGTACGCCTAATGCATGAAAGGCTAGAGCTTCGTTCGTGTCTCTGTCGACTTTCTGGAGCCGTCGGCGCAACGACACCGCACTCCCGACGGCCGCCCATGCGCCGCACTTTCTTACGTCAAATAGGGCCGGCACACGGTCTTCGCCGGTTTCCACCACGGTGACCCGCACCCCATTCGGCAAAATCGCGTTCAAGTCACGCAAATGGCTACAGGCAATCAGACGTGTCCTGGACTTCGCGCGACCCTCGATTCTGTTCAATGCCGAATGGGCGATGACGAAGTCGCCGAACGACACCGCGCTGGCGAAGGAAATGGATTGAATGACCATAGTGCTGTGTTCACCATTCTATGGATTCAGCGTGACAGGTTAATTACAGTTGCCGACTACTCGGCCCCGAGCGGATCAAATCACGTAACGAGAATGCAATGGTCGCCGGCTTAAGCTAATGCCATGCGCCCGGTAGTCGCCCCCCGTATTCCCCTGTATTTGCTCGCCAATGCGGGCTTCGCTCTGCTGGTGGGAGTGGGCTATGCCATTGGTGGAGGTCCTAACCCGCGGCTGCTTTATGTGATCACGCTGTTCGCGCTGTGTAGTTCATTCATCATCGATCTCGACGGTCTCAATGGTCGCTACGCGATGTTGGCGTTTTTCATGCTGGTCTATTTCGTCACCTTCGGAGTAGGCGATCTAGGCAATCTCTTCACCGGGGGTGAGTCGCCGGCGGCCATGCCGGCATCGCATGGTCTGGACGGGGCGGAGGCGGTCATTTTGGTGGGCGGTTTCATGTTGGTGCTGGGATATAGAGCGGCGGTACGTCTTGTGAGCGCGGGGTATCCCGTCCAACGCGCGCTGGATTGGCCCAAGCCCACTATATTGATCGTGGGGCTGATTTTCTGGGTGATCGGGACGATTGCCACGTATCGGTGGTATGTCTATGTCATCCCCGACACGACCGATGAGGCATTCCGCAAGGGCCTCTCCAGTATCGGTCCCGCCATGGTTATCGCCTATCTGCTGGGTCAAATGCTTCAGCCGCTCGGCACGTTGCTCCTGGCATACGCCTGGACCGTATTTCGCAATTCGTACTCCATGGTATTGATCATCGCCGTTGTCACGACGCAGTTATTCATCGGATTTGTCAGCGACTCCAAGGGGCTGGCGATGATCGGCATCATTCTGGTGATCATGACCAGCACACTGATTCGTGGGCGCATTCCCAAGGGATGGGTTGCCGTGGGCCTGGTTTTCGTGACTCTCGTTTATCCCTATTTCACCGCGTATCGTGCCGCTGTCCACGGAGCCGGTATCGCCCGGACGTCGGTCGTGGAAAATTTTGCCGCCATTCTGCAGAAAACCGCGAACGCGAAAGACAAAATCAATACGGGAAAAAATAGAGCGCAGACGTTCTTGGAGCGATCCAACGTCAAGGGCAATGTCGAGGTGATTGTGGCGAAGGCGGGAAATGGAGTCGCCTTCCAGTACGGCCACACCCTATCGCCGATACTGGAAGCGTTCATCCCAAAGATTGCTTTGTCCAGCAAGGTGACCATTCCGACGGGACAATTATTCAACAAACAGTTTCACCTCGTTGAGGGTGACGAGGTTTACATCTCCCCTTCCCACTTGGGTGAGCTTTATTGGAATTTCGGGTGGGCCGGAGTCGTGATTGGCATGGGCATCATTGGCTTGTTATGCGGGTGGGTGAGCGCCCGCTTCAATCTCGGCGACGTCAGGACCGTAACGAGGGTCCTGGTGATACTCATCACCGTCAAGCAATTGATCGTGTCATTCGAGAGCACGGTCTCCGATTGCTATGTGGTCTGGCTGCGGGCGCTGGCGGCCATCGGAATACTGCATATCGTGTTTGCCAGAGCGAGGGTGATACCGCGCGCCTCCGAGTCGACAATTCACGGTCCAAAGGAAGTGGCGGCCAACGACCGTCCCAGCTCCGGGCGACTGTTTCCCAATCTGCTGACCTGACCCATGCCCGCTCCCGCTCTTCATACCCCCGGCGCGGCCGGTACGACCTATCGTCCGGACATTGACGGGCTCAGAGCTGTCGCCGTTGTGTCGGTGGTGGGATTCCACGCTTTTCCGGAATGGGTGACGGGCGGCTTCATCGGTGTCGACATTTTTTTTGTCATTTCCGGTTATTTGATCTCGACCATCATCATGAGCGGTCTCGCGCGCGACAATTTCAGCTTTGTGGAATTCTATTCTCGGCGAATCAGGCGCATCTTTCCCGCGCTGTTGATCGTCTTGGCGGCTTGCTTTGCAATCGGCTGGTTCGTGCTGTTCTCCGACGAGTATATGCAGTTGGGAACTCATCTGGTCGGCGGTGCAGGATTCGTCTCCAATCTCATTCTGTGGCGTGAGAGCAATTATTTCGATAATGCCGCCTATACCAAGCCGCTGCTGCATCTGTGGTCGCTTGGAGTCGAGGAGCAGTTCTATGTCGTGTGGCCCTTGCTTCTTTGGATCGCCTCGAAACGGCGGGCAAACCTGGGTGCCATTACTGTTGCAATCATCGCGGCTTCGTTTGCGCTCAATGTCTATCAGAGCGGCGGCGACCCGACGGGGGCGTTTTATTCTCCGCTGACGAGGTTCTGGGAGCTGATGATAGGTTCTCTGTTGGCCTACTGGACGCTGCTGCCCCATAGTGACGCTCGGAGCTACCGTAATTTTGCGTCGCTGACGGGCGCATCATTGATTGTCATCGGACTCGCCACCATCACGCGTGATGAGCCTTTTCCCGGATGGCGAGCGGCGTTACCGACGCTGGGCGCGGCTCTACTGATTTTCGCGGGTCCCCAGCCCTGGTTGAACCGGGTGGTCTTGTCCAGCCCGGCCGCAGTTTGGGTCGGTTTGATCAGCTTTCCCTTGTACCTGTGGCACTGGCCGCTGCTGTCTTTCACGCGCATCCTCGAGGCCAAAATGCCCGTCCCCGCGACGCGCGGAGCGGTGGTATCGATCGCGGTAATCCTGGCTTGGTGCACCTATCAAATAGTCGAAAGGCCGCTACGCTCGGGAACCAGGCTCAATCTGAAGACGGCGGCACTGATGGCGCTGATGGTCATGACTGGGCTGGTCGGGTATCAGGTTCATCGGCAGCACGGACTCGATTTTCGGCAGGTGGCCGCAATGACGCTCAAGAACGGGTTTGAGGGCGCCGACAACGGCATCGCGATAAACGGTTGCGGCATCGACAGCGCTGATGAAAAACTATTCGCCGTTTGCGCACACGACCCCCGAAGCAGTCAGCGATACGCGCTGCTCGGGGACAGCAAGGCGGCATCGATATTCGGCGGCCTGGTGAGGACGTCGAGCGACAGCGGCCGCTGGCTCTTCATCGGTGGCAACAATGGTAACGGCGCGCCGGTTCCCGTTCTGTCGGGTAACGAGATTTACACGAAATATCAGAGGCTGACATCCATCGCGTTGGACGCCATCGGCGGCAACAAAAACATCGAGACGGTCGTTCTGGTGACGGCCACCAGCAATCTATTCGCACTCAAGGGCGACACCTCGATCGAGGAATTGCCCAACACCCAATACTATTCCACGGCGCTGGAGGGTCTGGACACCGCGGTTAGCCGGCTGATTGGGGCAGGCAAGAAAGTCGTGATGTTGGTCGACAATCCTACCTTGCCCGATCCGCATGACTGTCTGGCCAGAAAGATCCGTGCCGGCACAATCGCCACTGTTCTTAGATTGGCGCCGAATCCGGCTTGTGGAGTGACCGTCGCTCGCCACCTTCAACTTTCCGCCAAATACAGGGAGTTGCTGGATGAAGTGGCGTCCCGGCATCCGAACCAGGTTACGGTGTTCGACACGCTAAATTATATGTGCGATGTCGGTGCGGGGCTTTGTCTGCCGTACAAGAATGGTCACATGCTGTATAGCTACACCTACCATATGTCTGATTATGCGGCAGGGTTGATTGGCCAGGAGTTGAATCCGTACCTGGCAACACTGGGTCAACCCCTAACCGCAGCCACAGCGTCCAAATGACCAAGCCGGCGCAGACATTGGCGAGGCGAACCTGCCGTGATCACCTACGTTTTTAGGAAGCGAGCACCCACGGTATTCAGCATCGAGAAACTATTCGACGCTTTGTACACCCATTTGGAAAAATCCGGCGAGGATATCCGCCTTCTCGAATTGCCGCATATCTCGTCCGGAATTGTAAGCGTCCTGAGAAATGCCTGGTTCGTCGCCAGACAGCGAAATAAGGGCACTTTGCATATTACCGGCGACGTCCATTACGCCGGCATGCTGTGTCCGTTCACCAGGACAATCGTCACGATCCACGACTGTGTCGTACTCCAACGCGGCACCGGCTTGAAACGCGTTGCCCTGTGGATCTTGTGGTTCTGGCTACCGGTTCGCCTCGCGTCGGTCGTTACGGTCATTTCAGAGCAGACCAAGAGAGAAGTCCTCGAGACGGTTACCGTCCCCGATAGCAAAATCGTCGTCATCCCCAACTTCGTCGATTCTGACCTGACATTTAAGCCGCGCGCGTTCGCCGATGACCGCCCCCGCATACTTCACGTCGGAACGACGCCGAATAAGAATCTGGAGCGAGTAGTAGCCGCACTTCGGGACGTACCGTGCACATTGGTGATCGTCGGGCGGATTTCGCCTGCATTGCTGACCGCCCTGGAGGCCGGCTGCGTCAACTATGAGAATTTTATCGGCCTCGGTCACGCCCAACTCAGGGACTTATATTGGAGCTCGGACGTCATCTCGTTTCCGTCGACCTATGAGGGCTTCGGGATGCCGATTCTCGAGGGACAGGTCGCGGGGCGCCCGGTGTTGACCAGTAATCGAGAACCGATGCGTAGCATCGCGGGGCGGGGCGGGGCGGTCCTGGTGGACCCGGAATCCGTTGGCTCGATTCGCGAAGGATTCCTTGCGCTCATGAGTGACGATCGTTTGCGCGCGCGGCTGGTCGTTGCCGGCGGGAATAACTGCCGGCGCTTCACGTTGGAGGCCGTCGCTGCCGGTTATCTTGCTCTTTATCGGCAAGTCGACGCTCATTAGATATCGCCGGCGCCCCACATCAATCCGTCACAATTCTTCCCTATCCTCAACTGCCTTTGCGCAGACCTTCCCCACGCGGTTTGTCGACTCTCGGTAGGTCATGTGTGTCGGGCTCAACGGTTCAACGTCAGCATATGCCGCGGATGTCTTCATTACGTAACAATATCGCGGCGCTGTTTGCGGTTCAGCTCGCTTCCTATGCCGCCCCTCTGGTGACATTGCCATGGCTCACGCGGGTTCTAGGCCCCGCCAACTTCGGGCGACTGAGCTTTTGCGTCGCGACCACGAGTTACTTCGTCCTTCTCGCCGACTATGGTTTTAACTTGAGCGCCACCCGGCTGATTGCTGTGCGCGGGGATGACCGGGGGGCGCGCTCCAAAGTCTTCTGGAATACCCTGACGGTCAAGGCGTTGCTCGCCGCAGCGGGATTTCCGGTTTTGGTCCTGCTCACTTTCTGCGGACACCGATTCGCGGAAGACCGTACCTTGCTCCTCATTAACTACCTGACCGTACTGGGGTCGGTGTTGACACCCACTTTCTATTTCATGGGCACAGAGCGTCAAGCCGTGCTCAGCGGCGTCGCGATCGCGGTTCGGTTGGTGTCGATTCCAGTCATCTTCTTGTGCGTTCGATCCCAGCAAGACGTGGTCATGGCCGCGCTGATCCCGTCGGGTATGACGGTCGTCGGCGGCCTGATTTGCCTCGCTATCCTGATGAAGGACAATCAGATCGATCGCATGCGCGTGGCTCGGAGCGATCTCATCGACGCACTCAAGGATGGATGGCATCTGTTCGTGTCGACAGCGTCGATCAGTCTTTATCAAGCGACCAATACGGTGGTACTCGGGCTGGTGGCCGGCAATGCCGCCGTCGGACATTACAGCGCGGCTGAGAAAGTAGTCCAAGCGTGCCAAAGCCTCATCGCACCCATCAGCCAGTCGGTATATCCGCGTATCTCCCGTCTGATGCAGGAGTCGCGCCCCGCGGCATTTGCCTTGATCCGCAAGGTCTTGAGGATACAAGGCTCTGCCGCGTTGGCGCTTACCGTATTGCTGCTCCTATTCGCGCCGCTGATAGTTCGCGTGTTGTACGGCCCTGACTATGAGGAAACCATCAGGGTGCTCCGGTGGCTCTCCGTACTGCCCTTTCTCATCGCGCTATCGAATGTGTTTGGAGTGCAAACCATGCTCGCCATGGGTCTGAATCAGCTGGTCTCGCGGATATTAGTGTTCGCCGGCGCCCTCAATGTCGCTGCGCTATTCGTATTGACGCATTGGTTCGCAGCCTCGGGTGCCGCCATGGCGGTGGCTGGAACGGAATTGTTCGTTACGGTGGTGATGGCCCTCATCGTCAGGCGGCGCCATTTGCCCGTCTTCCGTGTTCCTTTGGCAACGTGAGAGCGATATGAGCGAGAAGTACGATGTACTCGTGGTGGGAGCGGGATTCGCCGGATCGGTGAGTGCCGAGCGGCTCGCCAGCGCGGGTAAGCGCGTTCTGGTCATCGATCGGCGCTCCCATATTGGCGGCAATGCGTACGACGAAATCGACGCCGCGGGTGTGCGTGTCCACGTCTATGGGCCGCATTT
>Ga0302310_10000221_pt1 | contig 55843 bp, 60 predicted proteins | sample III_Palsa_N1_2_FD_200451 | JGI IMG/M metagenome (GOLD analysis project Ga0302310, IMG submission 200451) | Peat permafrost microbial communities from Stordalen Mire near Abisko, Sweden - III_Palsa_N1_2 | ecosystem: Environmental > Terrestrial > Soil > Palsa > Peat permafrost | place: Sweden...
GTGTTCACGCCTTTCAGCATGCGGGCGCGGGCGTCTTCGCCGAAACGTACTTCTTTAGCTGCCATTTTCTTGAACCTCTGGGAATCGGGAATAGGGATTTGGGAATCGTTGAAAGCAGAAAGCGGAGATCGGGCGGCTGGGGTCGGTTACGCGGCGCGGCTTGCGCTCTTGCGATTCCCGATTCCCCATTGCCGATTCCCGGCTGCTCAGCCTTCGATCACAGCCACGATGTCGTCTTCCTTCAGGAACACCAGATCTTCGCCGTCGATCTTGATTTCCTGGCCGGCGTACTTGCCGAACAACACGGTGTCGCCTGCCTTCAACGACATCGGGCGCACCTTGCCGTCGGTCATGATCAGGCCGGTGCCGGCGGCGACAACTTTGCCGCGGGTGGGTTTCTCGGTGGCGCTATCGGGGATGACGATGCCGCCGGCGGAGACGCGCTCCTCTTCCAGGCGCTTGACGATGACGCGGTCGTGCAACGGACGCAGTGTGCTCATGGACAACTCCAGCTGACTATTGAGATGGGACAAGGCTTTCAGGACCCGGATCGGCAGTCTTGTTAGCACTCGGAGTAAATGAGTGCCAATTTTACGGGTATGGAACGCCGCTGCAAGAACTTTGGCTCGGGGATGGACAGCTAATTGGGTGAACGGGGACGGGTTTCAAGGGGAACCCGGGAAATCTCGTCCTGACGATCACACCGGACAGGGCGACCCGATCCAGCTTAGGCTTCAACCATGACAGCCCCAACCACTCCCGACATGGTTCTGCTCTGTTACTGCAGCTGCCCCGATGCCGCCAGCGCGCAGGCGATCGCCACTGCACTGATCGACGAACGGCTGGCCGCCTGCGTCAGCCGCTTGCCCGGGATCAGCTCCACCTACCGCTGGCAAGGCACGGTAACTACCGACAGCGAGGAATTGCTGTTGGTCAAGACCACCGCCGCGCGCTTCGACGCACTGAAAGCCCGCCTGCTGCAACTGCACCCCTTCGAACTGCCGGAGCTGATCGCCGTACCGGTGAACTTCGGTCACACCGCTTATCTGGACTGGGTACGGCAAACCGTCGGCGACTGACGCGGCGCCCTTCCGCGCTTGGCGACCCATGCATGAAGCAGGCGTCTGGGCAAGACTGCTGACAGATCCTGTCAGTGCCCGGAATTAGCCTGTGCTCTCCGCCACATTACAAACCGATGCCATGAAAAAGTCCGACGCCGCCGCCCTGTTGCTGCTTGGCGCCTTGTGGGGCGCCTCGTTCCTGTTCATGCGCATGGGTGCCAACCAGTTCGGCGGCATGGCGCTGGCTGGCATGCGCGCCATTGGCGCGGCCATCTGCTCCATCCCCTTGCTGAACTCGCGTGAGCGCGTGGCCGAGCTGCGCACGCACTGGCGATCGGTGCTCATCGTCGGCATCGCCAACTCGGCGTTGCCGTTCATCCTGTTCTCCTACGCCGCGCAGAGCCTGCCGGCCGGCCTCTCGGCCATCTTCGACGCGATCGCGCCGTTGCTGGTGGCGGCCTCCGGTTGGCTGTGGCTGGGCGAAAGGCTCGACCTTGCACGGGCCAGCGGCTTGCTGATCGGTTTGGCCGGGGTAGTGTGGCTGATCGGCGGCAGCCTGGGTCTCGGTCATGGCGGCAGCTCGGTCGGCTGGGCGATGGCCGCCTGTGTCGGCGCCAATCTCTGCTATACCTTCGGTGCCCATTACAGCCATCGCCGCCTGAAGGTGGTGACACCGATGACCGTGGCGATCGGCAGCCAGTTCGCCGCAGCGCTCCTGCTGCTGCCTTTCACCGTCTGGCTATGGCCGGCGAAAGCGCCGACTGCGCAAGCCTGGTTCGCCATGTTCGGCCTTGCCGCGGCCTGCACCTCGCTCGCCTACGTCCTGTTCTATCGGCTGATGGCGCGCATCGGCTCGACCCGAGCGATGGCCGTGCTGTACCTGATTCCGGTATTCGGCGTGCTGTGGGGTGCGTTGTTCCTTGGCGAGCGCGTCACCGTCGCCATGGCCGGCGGCTGCGTGGTGATCCTGCTCGGCGTGGCGCTGACCACCGGCATGCTGCGTTTCGGGGCGAATGTCGCCGTTCCTCTCGATCAGGTCGAAAAGGCCTGATCGTAAACAGGCTGTAATGCCGCATATCCAGGCGCCGATCCAAAGCTGGGCCATAATCCGCTTTCACGTCGTAACACGATCCAGAACGCGGAGTTGCAATGCGCTCGATTTTCCACGGCCACCGGGCCGCGCTGTTGCTGCTCCTGCTCGCCCTGTTAGCAGGTGCGCAGGCCGTTCTTGCGCAAGACACCGCCGACCTGCTGCCGGTCACCGAGGCGTACAACCTGACGGCTGACGCCGCCACACCGGGCGTGCTGAAGCTGCACTGGACGATCGCGCCGGACTATTACCTCTATCGCGGCCGCATGAATTTCAAGGCCGGTGATGGTGTGACGCTGGGCGAAGCACAGCTACCGGACGGCGAGAAGCATCACGACGAATACCTCGGCGACGTGGAGACCTATCACCACAGCATCGATGCCACGCTGCCGTACAGCGTGGCTGCCGGCACCACGCGATTGAAGTTGAGTGTGCGCTATCAGGGCTGCCACGAGGTCGATCCGAAGATCTGCTACCCGCCGCATACCGAACAATTGGATCTGCCGTTGCCGACCAGCCTCGGCAGCACCGGCGCACCTGCCGGCAACAATCCACTGAGCGCAGCACTCGGACAGCTGGGCAGCCACTCAAGTGGCGTAACCGTCGGTATGGATAGCGCGCCGCTGCCAGCCGAACAGGCATTCCGCTTCGAAGCGCTGGCGCAGAACCCGCATCAACTGCTGCTGCGCTGGACGATGCCGAAGGGCTATTACCTGTATCGCGACCAGACCTCGCTGAAGCTCAAGGATGCCGGCGGACTCAGCCTCACGCCGACGTGGCCGGCTGGCACCGCGCATCACGACGCACATTACGGCGATGTCACCGTGTACTTCGATCAGGTCGAATTGCCAGTGGCTGTCGACGGCGATCTCGCCGGGCGCAAGCAACTTACGCTTGAGGCCAGCTTCCAGGGTTGCCAGGACGGCGGCCTGTGCTATCCGCTGATGACGCGCGCGGTAAGCGTCGATCTCGGTAGCGGTGTCGCCGCCTCCGGCAAGGCCACGGCGACGGCACCGGAATTGCCGCCAGCCAATGCTGGCGAAAGCGCGCAGCCGATCAGCCTGATCGTCGCGCTGCTGCTCGCGCTCGGCGGCGGACTGGTGCTGAACCTGATGCCGTGCGTGCTGCCCGTGTTGTCGATCAAGGCCGTCAGCGTGCTCGAGAGCGGCGAGAACCGTGCCACTGCGCGTCGACACGCCCTGTTCTATACCGCCGGCGTGCTGGTCAGTTTTGCCGCGCTTGGCCTGGGCATTCTCGCCTTGCGCTCGGCCGGCCATGCCTTGGGTTGGGGTACCCAGCTGCAACAACCTCTCGTGGTCGGCGTACTGGCGCTGGTGATGCTGGCGGTCGGACTGTCGATGTCCGGCGTGGTGCAGTTCGGTGCCTCGCTGGGCAATACCGGCGCCCACCTCGCCGCACGTTCCGGCCCGGCCGGCGACTTCTTCACCGGCGTGCTGGCGGTGGTGGTGGCCAGCCCCTGCACCGCACCGTTCATGGGCAGCGCACTGGCGTATGCGTTCGCCGCACCGATGCTGGCGGCGCTGCTGGTGTTCCTAGCACTGGGTATCGGACTGGCGCTGCCGTTCCTGCTCATCGGTTTCGTGCCCGCGCTGGCGCGATTGCTGCCGCGGCCGGGGCGCTGGATGGAAACGCTGAAGCAGGTGTTGGCGTTCCCGATGTACCTGACGGCCGTATGGCTGGTGTGGGTTCTGGCCGAGCAGCGTGGCGCCGATGCAGTGGGTCTGGTGCTGGTGGCAATGGTGCTGCTGGCGATGACGCTGTGGTGGTTCGAACGCAGCCGTTCGCGTGGCGCGATCAGTCGTGTACTGGTCGCACTACTCGCGCTGGCCACCCTGGTCCCGATGTATCTGCTCGCCCACGTGCCAGCGCCGTCCAGGGTTGCCGCGAGCGAGGACGGCGTTGTCGCTTACAGCCCGGAAAAACTGGCCGAACTGCGCGCCGCGGGTACACCGGTATTCGTCGACATGACCGCCGACTGGTGCGTCACCTGCAAGGCCAACGAGCACACCGTGCTCGACACCCAGGCGTTCCATGACCTGCTCCAGCGCACCGGCGCGGTTTACATGAAAGGTGACTGGACCGATGTCAACCCGACCATCAGCGCCTTCCTGCAGCAGTACCACTCGCCCGGCGTACCGCTCTACGTGGTGTTTCCCAAACATGGCGCCCCCGGCATGCAGTTGTCGACGGTGCTGACTTCCTCGATGGTCGAGCAGGCACTGACGGAAGCGGTCCGCTGATGATGGATCGAAGCAACTGGCTGATCCTTGGACTGGCCGTGCTGGTAGCCGCCATCGGTGGCTACGCGCAACATCGAAACCAGCAAGCTGCCCCCATGGCAAACCAGGCGCTCCTCGGCCAGCCACTGCCTGCTTTCAGCTTGCCCGATCTCGATGGCAAAACGCATTCGCTGACTGACTACCACGGCCACCGCCTGCTGCTGAATTTCTGGGCCAGCTGGTGCAGCCCGTGCCTGGAAGAGATGCCGGCGCTGAATCGGGCACAGACAAAGTTCGGCGAAAAAGGGGCGATCGTCGTCGGAATCGCAATGGATGAGCCCGATCGTGTTCGCTCATTTTTGGCCGCGCATCCAGTGAGTTACCCGATTTTACTGGGTCAGCTGGCCTCACCCAGCACCTCGCTGCAGTTGGGCGATATGCATGAAATGTTGCCATATAGCGTGCTTATAGACGCTGATGGACGCATTTTGGCAACCCATACCGGTGCCATGTCCACCCCGCAACTGGAACAGTGGCTGGCGTCGACGCCGGACCGGCCCTGAACCACGGTCGACATACGCTTACGCACGGAATCCCGCCCTTCTCCGTCAAACATCGTCGATCTGCGGTGAACTGGACAACATTCGCGACTGCGCGCACACTGCGGCAGGTTCCGGGTTGTCCGGACGCAAGCTGGACGGTTTTGTGGCGAAGATCCTGGTCTTGCATGGACCCAATCTCAATTTGCTGGGTGCACGTGAGCCGCAGATCTACGGCCACGAGACGCTGGCCGACATCAACCAGCGTCTCGCCGCTCGTGCGCAAGAGGCTGGGCACGAGCTGGCCTGGTACCAGTCCAACGCCGAGCATGAGCTGATCGGTCGCATCCATCAGGGCCGCGACGACCAGACCGCCTTGATCCTGCTCAACGCCGGCGCCTTCACCCACACCAGCATTGCCTTGCGTGATGCACTGGCTTCGGTGGCGATCCCCTTCATCGAAGTGCATCTTTCCAACGTGTTTGCGCGCGAGCCGTTCCGCCATCACTCGTACCTGTCGGATATCGCGATCGGCGTGATCTGCGGCTTCGGCGGTGACAGCTACCGGCTGGCACTGGAAGCGGCAATCCACCGGTTACAGGCGCCCGCACCCGGCGCTGAATAGAACCAACGTGGCCACTTGGCCAACCCTATCCCCTTCCGGCCACCCTGATGGTGGCATGACTGACAAAGGCTGATCCGATGGATTTGCGCAAAATCAAGAAACTGATCGACCTGCTCGAGGAATCCAACCTCGCCGAACTGGAGATCAAGGAGGGCGAAGAAGTCGTCCGCCTGTCGCGCGTGCCCAAGAACACCGCGCCCGTCGCTGCTGCGCCGGTGGCCGTGGCCGCCGCACCCGCGCCGGTCGCTGTCGCACCGGTAGCCGTGGCTGCTGAAGCGCCCGCCGCCGACGCGCTACCGGCCGGCCACGTGGTGAAGGCGCCGATGGTCGGCACGTTCTACGCGTCGGCTACGCCGGGCACTCCGGCTTTCGCCAAGGTCGGCCAGCAGGTCAAGGCCGGCGAGACGCTGGGCATCATCGAGGCGATGAAGATGTTCAACCAGATCGAGGCCGACGTGGCCGGCACCGTGCAGGCGATCCTGGTCGAGAACGGCCAGCCGGTGGAATTCGACGAACCCATGTTCGTGATTGCCTGAGTTGCCGGGAACCGGGAATGGGGAATCGGGAATCGTTCAAGCGGCCGCATGAAGGCCTGGATGTATGGCAGGACGCCATGCAGCTTGTGGAAACGGTTTATACGTTTTCCACGCACTTTCCCGATTTGGAACGTTTTGGCCTGACAGCGCAGCTTCGGCGTGCAGCTATCAGCATTCCTTCGAATATCGCCGAAGGTGCTGCTCGACGTTCAACTCCGGAGTACTGCCGGTTTCTCTCCATTGCACGTGGCTCGCTATCCGAACTGGATACGCAGTGCCAAATTGCAGTTCGACTGGGCTATGTAGAAATGTCCCCTGCTTTGAACGAATTGATTGATCGCGTGTTTGCCCGACTTACAGCGCTGCTGAACGCGTTGAACCAGCCCAAAGGTGCGTGATGACAACACTTGCCGCCATCCGATTCCCCATTCTCGATTCCCTATTCCCATGCTAGAGAAAGTCGTCATCGCCAATCGCGGCGAAATCGCGCTGCGTATATTGCGCGCATGCCACAGCCTAGGTATCAAAACCGTGGCGGTGCACTCCACCGTGGATCGCAACCTGAAGCATGTCGGCCTCGCCGACGAATCGATCTGCATCGGACCCGGCCCATCGGTCGACAGCTACCTCAACATCCCGCGCATCATCGCAGCGGCCGAGATCACCGATGCACAGGCGATCCATCCGGGTTACGGTTTCTTGTCCGAGCGCGCCGACTTCGCCGAGCAGGTGGAACAGTCCGGTTTCATTTTCATCGGCCCGACCGCTGAAGTGATCCGCCTGATGGGTGACAAGGTCGAAGCGATCCGCGCCATGAAGGCTGCTGGCGTGCCGTGCGTGCCCGGCTCCGGCGGTCCGCTCGGCGAGGACGTCGATACCAACATCAAGATCGCGCGCGAAATCGGCTATCCAGTGATCATCAAGGCCGCCGGCGGCGGCGGCGGTCGCGGCATGCGCGTGGTGCGCACCGAGGCGCACCTGGGCAACGCGATCACCATGACCAAGGCTGAGGCCAAGGCTGCGTTCGGCAACGAACAGGTCTACATGGAGAAGTTCCTGGAGAATCCGCGCCACGTGGAGATCCAGGTGCTCGCCGACGGCCAGGGCAACGCGATCCACCTGGGCGAGCGCGACTGCTCGATGCAGCGCCGCCACCAGAAGGTGGTCGAGGAAGCACCGGCGCCCGGCATCACGCCGGAACAGCGCGCCGCGATCGGCAAGGTCTGCGTCGATGCCTGCATCCGCATCAACTATCGCGGCGCCGGCACATTCGAATTCCTGTACGAGAATGGCCACTTCTACTTCATCGAGATGAACACCCGTATCCAGGTCGAGCATCCGGTCACCGAGCTGATCACCGGCGTCGACCTGGTGCGCGAGCAGCTGTTGATCGCCGGTGGCGAGAAGCTGTCGATCCGTCAGGAAGACATCGTGATCCGCGGCCACGCGATCGAATGCCGCATCAACGCCGAGGATCCCGACACCTTCATGCCAAGTCCAGGCACGGTGAAGCGCTTCGAGGCACCGGGTGGTCCTGGCGTACGCGTCGACACCCATCTTTACGACGGTTACAAGATCCCGCCGAACTACGATTCGATGATCGGCAAGCTGATCGTGCACGGCCCCGATCGCGAGACTGCAATCGCGCGCATGCGCCTGGCACTGGCCGAGACGGTGATCGAAGGCGTGAAGTGCAACATACCGCTGCAGCAGCGCATCATGGCCGACGTCGGCTTCCAGCACGGCGGCCAGAACATCCACTATCTGGAAAAGCGGATGGCGGAGCAGAAGGAACACCCCGCCACCGGTCACTGACCGGCGTGCCGCGATAATCAGCCGTTGCGCGATAAACGATTCCTCGCGCAACGGCTCTTGCCTGCCGCCATTGACTACCCACGGACATTGCATGCCCTGGCTTGAACTCTCTCTTGTCGTCCGCACCGAACAGCAACCCGGCGCGGAAGAAGCGCTGGATGACCTCGGCGCCTTGTCCATCACGCTGCAGGACGCCAATGCGGAGACGCCGGATGAGCAGGCGATCTTCGAGCCGGGCGTGGGCGAATTGCCGCTGTGGCCGACGATCACGCTGAACGCGTTGTTCGACGCCGGCACCGATCGTCGTGGTCTCGCCGCAGCGCTTGGCGAACTGTTGCCGTGGCTGGAACCGGATCAGCTGACGTTCCACGACGTCGCGGACCAGAATTGGGAACGCGCATGGATGGATCAGTTCAAGCCGATGCCGTTCGGTCGCCGGCTGTGGATCTATCCGTGGAACATCGAGCCACCACCCGGCGATGAGCTGGTGGTGGTTCGGCTCGACCCCGGCCTCGCCTTCGGCAGTGGCACCCATCCGACCACCGCGCTTTGCCTGGAATGGCTGGATGGCCTCGATCTGGCCGGCAAGACGATTACCGACTACGGCTGCGGCTCCGGCATCCTCGCGATCGCCGCGCTGAAGCTGGGTGCCGCCAGCGCGATCGGCGTCGACAACGACCCGCAGGCGCTCACGGCATCCATCGACAACGCCGAACGCAACGATGTCGCCGATCGCCTCGCCGTGTTCCTGCCCGAAGATGCCGCGGCCGAACCAGCCGATGTCTTTATCGCAAACATCCTCGCCGGCCCGCTCGGCGCCTTGGCGCCAACATTCGCGGCCGCCGCGAAACCCGGCGCACCGTTCGCGATTTCCGGCATCCTCGATGGCCAGCAGGAGGAGCTGCTGCAGCGTTACGCCGAATGGTTCGACGAGTTGCGCGTGGACACCCGCGAGGACTGGGTACGTATCAGCGGACGGCGTCGCGCCTGAACGAATCGGCACGACAGCATCGGTTCGCACGTGCATCACCACGTTGAGCATCGGCGCGCGAACCCGCTGGGCCGCCCTGCTAAGCTTGCTCGATACTGATCAAAGCGGCCCGCATGTACACCCAATGCCCCGAATGCCTGTCCGTGTTTTCGCTGGATGTGCGCACGCTTGCGCAGGCCCACGGCCACGTGGTGTGCGGGCATTGCAAGGCAAGCTTTGACAGCATCGCCACGCTCGCCGAGCAACTGCCGCCGGAGCCCTTTCACGAACTGCCGGTAAACGAACCCGCGTTCGAGCCACCATGCATCGATCTGGTGGTCTATCGGCCGCGGCCGGATCCGCCCGCCGTGGTCGAGCAAGACCCCGTGATCGCGGAAGCCCCAGCGGTGGAGGATTTCTCGCAGTTGGTGTTTGCACCGCGGTTTGCCCGCGAGTCGCACGCGCATCGACCGGCACGATCACCGCGCCGGCAGCGCCCCCGTTCATCCGGCGAGCAGCGCTGGCCGTGGATCGTCGCCGGCGCCCTGCTCGCGCTGCTGCTCGTCATGCAGCTGGGCTGGGCGGAACGCGACCCGCTGATCCGCAATCCCACCGTGGGTGGCTGGCTGCGCAGCAGTTGTGCCGTACTCGGCTGCGAGCTTCCGCTGGTCGCCGCACCCCAGCAGATACAGCTGCTCGCCAGCAATGTGCAGGCACACCCCAGTGTCGCCAATGCCCTGATGATCAGCGCCAGCGTGCGTAACAACGCCGCGTTCGCACAACCCTATCCCATACTCACGATCACCTTGTCGGACGCGCAGGGACAGCGCATCGCGATGCGCCGGCTTCGACCGGATGAATACCTCGATGACCCCGCTATTCTGCGCCGTGGCCTGACGCCGGGCGCCAGCGCCGTACTGTTGCTGGAGGTGGAGGATCCAGGTGACAAGGCGGTCGCGTTCGAATTCGGTTTCGAATAGTACTTAAAATTCTCCTCACGCACGGGTAGACTCAACCCCTCGCGCAGACTGCCAACCGGTGCCCAGCACGCACCGCGACCTGCAGCAATAGTCATAACCATATGCAACGGCCCATGTAGCCGTCGTCTTGTACGTGAGGGAAGATGCCTGTGAATGCCGTAAGACTGCCTGCTGTCGAGGCCGCAAAACAGACCTCGTTGCAGGGCGCCGATTCGCAGGGTGCCAGCTCGCTTAGTGCCGGCTCTCATAGCGCATTGAGCGAATGCGTCAGTCGTACGGTACGCCGCTATCTCGCCGACATCGGTGACACCGAATGCGCCGAAGGCCTGCACGCGCTGGTACTGCGCGAAGTCGAAGTACCGTTGCTGCGCGAGGTGCTGGCGTTTCATGACGGCAACCAGAGCCGCGCCGCTGGCGCGCTCGGCATCAACCGCGCCACCTTGCGCAAGAAGCTGGCCGCCCACGGCCTGCTGTAACTCCCGCCAAAACCGTCACCCAATCAGACGGCTATAATGAGCGGCTTTCCCCTCCTGGAAACCCGCACATGTCCACGCCCCAGCTCGTCCCGGTCCGTCGCGCCCTGCTCAGCGTCTCCGACAAGACCGGCCTGATCGATCTGGGCCGGCGATTGGCCGCCAAGGGCATCGAGCTGCTCTCCACCGGCGGCAGTGCCAAGGCCCTGCGCGAGGCCGGCATCGCGGTCACCGACGTCAGCGAGGTCACCGGTTTCCCCGAGATCATGGACGGCCGCGTCAAGACGCTGCACCCGAAGGTGCACGGCGGCCTGCTAGGCCGGCGCGGCACCGACGACAAGGTGATGGGTGAGCTCGGCATCGTGCCGATCGACCTGTTGGTGCTGAACCTGTATCCGTTTGAAACGACCGTGGCGAAGCCCGGCTGCACGCTGGAAGACGCAATCGAGAACATCGACATCGGTGGTCCGGCGATGCTGCGCTCCGCGGCGAAGAACTGGAACGATGTCGGCGTGCTGACCTCGCCCGATCAATACGCAGACGCGCTGGCCGAGATCGAACAGCACGGCGGCCTCAGCCGCACCACCCGCTTCAAACTGGCGGTGGCCGCGTTCAACAACGTAGCCAGCTACGACGGCGCGATCAGCGATTACCTGTCGGCACTGCAGCTCACCGAGACGCAGGATGCGATCGCCGGACATGACGCGTTCCCGGGCCAAGTCAACGGCCGCTTCGTGAAACTGATGGATCTGCGCTACGGCGAGAACCCGCACCAGCAGGCCGCGTTCTATCGCGATCTGTATCCGGCACTCGGCACCCTGGCCACGTTCCGCCAGCTGCAGGGCAAGGAGCTGTCGTTCAACAACATCGCCGACGCCGACGCGGCATGGGAATGCGTGCGCAGCTTCAGCAAGCCGGCCTGCGTGATCGTCAAGCACGCCAATCCGTGCGGCGTCGCAGTAAGCCTGGATGGTATCGGCAAAGCCTACGACCTCGCCTACCAGACCGATCCCACCTCGGCCTTCGGCGGCATCATCGCGTTCAACCGCGAGGTGGACGGCGCCACCGCGCAGGCCATCGTGGCGCGCCAGTTCGTCGAAGTAGTACTGGCGCCGGGCTATGCGGATGAGGCGCTGAAGGCATTCGCCAAGAAGGGCAACGTGCGCGTGCTGGTGATTCCGCTGCCTGACGATGGCAGCCTACTGCACGCCCATCCCGGCAACAACTCGAAGCGCGTGGGTTCGGGCCTGCTGATCCAGAGCGCCGACCTCGGCATGGTTGGCGCGGAGGATCTGAAGATCGTCACCCGCCGCGCGCCGACCGAAGCGCAGATCCATGATCTGATCTTCGCCTGGAAGGTGGCCAAGTTCGTCAAGAGCAACGCCATCGTCTATGCGAAGGACCGCCAGACCATCGGCATCGGCGCTGGCCAGATGAGCCGCGTCTACAGCGCAAAGATCGCCGGCATCAAGGCGGCTGACGAGAAACTCGAAGTGCGTGGCTCGGTGATGGCATCCGATGCGTTCTTCCCGTTCCGTGACGGCATCGACGCCGCCGCCACCGCCGGCATCGCCGCGGTAATCCAGCCGGGCGGCTCGATGCGCGACGCCGAGGTAATCGCCGCCGCCGACGAACACGACATGGCGATGGTGTTTACTGGCATGCGCCACTTCCGCCACTAAAGTGGCGGAAGTAAATCAGGCAAGGCCGTCATTGAGGCGAAAGCGCGGTGGAACTTCCCACCGCGCGATACACGAAGGCCCGGGTCGCAAGCCCGGGCCTTCGTCGTTTCGGCAGGCGTCGACGCGCCTCAGTTCGCCGGCGCGACATCCGCCTCGCCGGGCATCGACGGCGCCGCCGCGTCGAGTCGCCGTGCATAGCGACGCGCCAGCACCGCGCAGGTCATCAGCTGGATCTGGTGGAACAGCATGATCGGCAGCACGATCATGCCCAGCGGATGGCCGGCAAACAGCACCTTGGCCATCGGCACGCCGCTGGCCAAGCTCTTCTTGGAGCCGCAGAACACGATGGTGATCTCGTCGTCCTTGCAGAAGCCCAACGCACGCGAACCGTAGGTGGTGAGCAGCAGCGCCAGCGTCAGCAGCACCGCATTGACGATGAGCAGGCCGCCCAGCACCGGCAGCGGGGTCTGCTTCCACAACCCTTCCAGTACGGCCGCACTGAACGCGGTATAGACCACCAGCAGAATCGAGCCCTGATCGACCACGCCGACCAGCGGCTTGTGTTTCTGCACCCAGCCGCCGATCCAGCGCTGCGCCACCTGCCCGGCCACGAACGGCACCAGCAGTTGCAGCACGATGCCGCCTACCGCATCCCACGACATGCCACCGTGCCCATGCGACTCCAGCAAGGCGCCCACCAGCAGCGGGGTGATGAAGATGCCGAGCAAGCTGGAAGCAGACGCCGAGCACACCGCGGCGGAAACATTGCCGCGTGCGATCGAGGTGAATGCGATCGACGACTGCACCGTCGACGGCAACATGCACAGGAACAACACACCCATATACAGGTCCGGCGTCACCAGCGGCGACAGCACCGGTCGCAACAGAAACCCCAGCAACGGGAACAGTACGAAGGTGCTGGCCAGCACCGTCAGATGCAGCCGCCAGTTGGTGAGGCCGGCGACCACCGCCGTGCGCGATAGCTTGGCGCCGTGCAGGAAGAACAGCAGCGCGATCGCCACATCGGTGAGCACGCCAAACACCTGCGCGGCAGCGCCGCGACATGGCAGTACGCTGGCCAGCAGCACCGTGCATAGCAAGGCACAGGTAAAACGATCGGGAAGGAAACGGCGAAGCATGGGTACTCGGCATGCCGTCTGGAACGACGGCGCGGGTAGTCAGGTGCAGCTATTGCACCGCTCCTGCATTGATAATGCAAATCGTTTTATCTTATGCACTGATACCATATCCACATGAATGTCAGCCTGCGCCAGCTGCGTGCTTTCCTGGCTGTTGCCAGACTGCAGCATTTCCGCCGTGCCGCGGAAAGCTTGCACTTGACCCAGCCGGCGGTAAGCCGCCTCGTTGCGGACCTCGAAGCCGAACTCGACGTACGGCTGTTCGACCGCAATACACGCGAAGTGGTGCCGACTGAGGCGGGCCGTTATCTGCAAAGTGCCATGGAGCGCGTGCTCGAGGAACTCGAGGGCGTGCTGAGCCACGTCCACTCGGAAAGCGAGCGCCGTCACGGCAAGGTGCGCGTCGCGGCTGTGCCGACGCTGTCCGCCGGACTGATGCCGCAGTGCATCGCCGCCTGCGCCCACCACTATCCCGAGCTGACCGTGCAGCTGCATGATCAGGTGCAGACCCTGGTGCTGGACAGCGTGCGTGGCGGCGAGGTGGATTTCGGCCTGGCGATCGAACCGGCCGACCCCGAGGCGTTCCACAGTGAAACGATTCTGCATGACCCGTTCGTGCTGGTTTGCCGGCGCGACCATCCGCTGGCAAAACTCACTGCGGTACCCTGGAAGAAGCTCCAGAATGAACCACTGGTGCTGCTCGACCATACCTCGGGCAGCCGCCGATTGATCGACGATCAGTTGCTAGCCCACCACATCGCAGCGGACGTGGTGCAACAGACCGGACATACGCATACCGCCTTCCGCATGGTCGAGGCGGGACTGGGCATCAGCATCACGCCCAGCCTGTCGATGCCTGCCTCGGAGCAATTGGTGGTACGTCCGCTGACGCCCATCGCGAGGCGCGCCGTCACCCTGATCCGCCGCCGTCACCGCTCGCTGTCGCCGGTGGCCGAGCTGGTATGGACACAGATCCGCGACATGGCTGCTCAGCTGTCGCCAGCGCGGCGCGCGCCATCGAAACCGGGCTGAGCGCGACCCACTCATCAACGGGCAAGCCACTCGCTCACATCGCCTTGAACCCGACGCGCCTAGCCTCGACGGCACTCAAGGGAGGCCGCTATGCGCTATCAGCTTTACTACTGGTCCGGCATCCAGGGGCGCGGTGAGTTCGTGCGACTGGCGCTGGAAGACGCCGGTGCAGACTACGTCGATATCGCACGGGAACAGGGCGACGACGCCATCATGCCGTTTCTTGCGGGTGACCAGGCCGGTGCGCTGCCGTTCGCGCCGCCCTTCCTCAAAGTCGGACGCACGGTGATCACGCAGACCGCCGCGATCCTGCTTTACCTGGCGCCACGGCTGAAGCTGGTGCCGGCAGGGGCGGTGGCCGGGCTTTATGCACACCAGTTGCAGCTGACCGTCACCGACCTGGTTGCCGAGGTACACGACACCCATCACCCGATCGCCAGCAGCCTGTATTACAAGGATCAGCGCGCCGCCGCGCTACAACGCGCGGAAGACTTCCGCCAGCACCGGCTGCCCAAATACCTCGGCTATTTCGAAGATGTGCTGGTACGCAGCGATGGCCTGCGCGCGTTGTCCGCCCACTCCTACGTCGATCTCTCGCTGTTTCAGATCATGAGCGGGCTCGATTATGCCTTCCCGCAGGCGATGCGCCGGCTGCGTCGCAAGCTGCCGCATTTGCACGCCCTCGCCGCGCAAGTCGCCGAGCGGCCACGGATCGCCGCCTACCTGGCCTCGCCGCGCCGACTGGCCTTCAACGAGGACGGCATCTTCCGCCACTACCCGGAACTGGATGCGGCACGCTGAACGCAACACCCGCCGCTCAGAACAGTGCAATCACCATCGCACCAGCCACGATCAGCCCGCCACCGATCAACAGCGGCAGGCTCGGCTTTTCGCCGAGGAACACCAGCGCCAGCACGATCGCGATCGCCACGCTGAGCTTGTCGATCGGCGCCACCTTGCTTACCGGACCCAACTGTAGCGCGCGGTAGTAGCACAGCCACGAGAGGCCCGTGGCGATGCCGGACAGCACCAGAAAAAGCCAGCTGTGCAACGGCAATCCGGTCGGCTTCGCCCACTCCTGGCGCAGGCTGAGGATGCCGGCGGTGACAATCAGGATCACGATGGTGCGGATGAAGGTAGCAAGGTTGGAATTGATGCCGACCACGCCGAGCTTGCCGAACAACGCGGTCAGCGCCGCGAACAGCGCCGAGCCCAGGGCAAACAGCAGCCAGCTTTCACGCACTTGCATCGCGCCGCCCTCTGCTCGGGATCCGTCTTACCTGCGTCGTCAGGGCAACACGCGCCGATGACGACACTCAACGCCTGACTCAGTGGCTACCGTCATCCGCTGGCGTCTCGGTCGAGTCCGCAGTGGCCGGCTTGCTCTTGCCCCATTCCAGCACCTTGTACATCGCCGGCCCCACGTGCTTCTGGCCATGCTCGTCGACCAGTCGTCCCTGCGGATCGACCATGTAGGTCTGCTGTAAACCGTGCTTGGGTGTGACCACCACCATGTAGACCTGGCCACTGTGGCTGTATTCCTGGATGGTGTTGTCGCCTTCCTGGCGCACCCTGATCTGCGGCAGCGACGCGTCCTTGCTGCCGGTACGCGCATCCTGCATCGTCGGCAATGCTGGCGGCTCCCGGGTCATCGGATTTCCGTTCGGCGTTGCGGTGGTGCGATTCGAAGTGGCTGCCGGCGTGGCTGGGGGCGCCACCGCCTTCACGCCCGGATCGTTCATTCCAGGCGGTGGCGGCACGGTGGACGAGAAGGACTGCGCAGAAACGTTTGACGCAAACAGGCTCGAAACGAGCAGGACGCTGGCGGTAGCCAGCAAGGCAGCGGTTTTCATGGCGGCAACCTCGATCGGGGTGCAAAGCATAACAGTGCCTTCGCACAGCTTCCGTGAAGCGGATTGACGCATGCGAGAATGCGGCATGGCCAAATTAATCCTGATCGACGGCTCCTCCTATCTGTATCGCGCCTTCCACGCGTTGCCGCCACTGACCAATGCCCACGGCGAACCGACCGGTGCGCTGTTCGGGGTGGTCAACATGCTGCGCGCCACGCTGAAGGCAAAGCCGGACTATCTGGCGTTCGTCAGCGATGCCCCCGGCCCCACTTTTCGCGATGCGCTGTACGACCAGTACAAGGCGAACCGGCCGCCGATGCCGGAAGACCTGCGCTCGCAGGTCGAGCCAATGCTGGCGATCGTCGGCGCGCTGGGGTTTCCGATTCTGCGCGTGCCCGGCGTCGAGGCCGACGACGTGATCGGCACGCTGGCCGTGCAGGCACAGGCGCTCGGTATCGAGGTCGAGATCTCCACCGGCGACAAGGACATGGCGCAACTGGTGAATCCGCACATCACCCTGGTCAACACCATGAGCAACACGGTGATGGACAGCGCCGGGGTCATGGAGAAATTCGGTGTGCGACCGGAACAGATCATCGACTTCCTCGCACTCACCGGCGACACCGTCGACAACGTCCCGGGCGTACCCAAGTGCGGCCCGAAGACCGCCGCCAAATGGCTGGCCGAATACACCACGCTGGATGGTGTGGTCGCGAACGCCGACAAGATCGGGGGAAAGATTGGCGAGAGCCTGCGCGCCGCGCTACCGCAACTCCCGCTGTCGCGCGAACTGGTGACGATCAAGACCGACGTGGCGCTGGAACTCTGTCCCACCGATCTGGCTCAGCGCGATGCTGATACCGCGCAGTTGCGCGAGCTGTACGCGCGCTATGAATTCAAGGCGGCGCTGAAGGATCTCGACGCCGCAAGCTCCTCGGCATCCTCACCCTTGGAAAGCAGCGCGCAGAGCGAACTATCCGGGATAACGGCTGCCCCGACACCTTTGCTGGATAACAACCGCGCCGCACCGGATGCTGCCTTGTCAGCGCCCGGCAGCTACGAACTGGTTACCACCCAGCCACAACTCGACGCATGGCTGGGAAAATTGCGCGACGCCGAGCTGATCGCGTTCGATACCGAAACCACCAGCATCGATGCGATGCGTGCGGACATCGTCGGCCTCAGTCTCTCCATCGAACCTGGCCATGCCTGCTATATCCCGCTGGGCCACGACTATCCCGGCGCACCGAAGCAACTCGATCGCGACGCGGTACTGGCTACACTGAAACCTGTGTTCGAGGATGCCGGCAAACCGAAGCTCGGCCAGCATGCGAAGTACGACATCAACATCCTGTCGCACTACGGCATCGCCGTGCAGGGGCTGAAGCACGATTCGATGCTCGAGTCCTACGTGTGGAACGCCACCGCGACGCGCCACGACATGGACTCGCTTGCGCGGCTGTACCTCGGCTACGAGACGATCAAGTACGAACAGGTCGCCGGCAAGGGGGCGAAACAGATTTCGTTCTCGCAGGTGGATCTGGACACCGCCTGCCGCTATGCCGCCGAGGACGCCGACGTCACCCTGCGCCTTCACCATGCGTTGTGGCCCAAGCTCGAGAGCGTCCCGTCGCTGCGCAAGGTGTACGAAGACATCGAGATTCCACTGGTGCCGGTGCTTGCGGCGATGGAACGTCGCGGCGTGCTGATCGACGGTGACGAACTGCGCCGGCAAAGCCAGCAGCTCGGCAAGCGCATGCTGGAACTGCAACGGCAGTCCTACGCTCTGGCCGGACGTGAATTCAATCTCGACTCGCCGAAACAACTGCAGGCCATCCTCTTCGACGAACTTGGCCTGCAGGCCAAGCTGAAAACGCCGACCGGGCAGCCGTCCACCAACGAGGAAGCGCTGGAAGCAATTGCCGATACGCACGAATTGCCACGGCTGATCCTCGATTACCGCGGACTGGCCAAGCTGCGCTCCACCTATACCGACAAGCTGTCCGGCATCGTCAATCCGCGCACCGGCCGCGTGCATACCAGCTATCACCAGGGTGCGGTGGCGACCGGACGGATCTCCTCGTCCGATCCGAACCTGCAGAACATCCCGGTGCGCACCGAGGAAGGCCGGCGCATCCGCCAGGCGTTCATCGCGCCGCCGGGCTGGAAGGTGATGGCAGCAGACTATTCGCAGATCGAGCTGCGCATCATGGCGCACCTGTCCGGCGACGAAGGCCTGCTGCGCGCGTTCCATGAAGGCGGCGACGTGCATCGCGCCACCGCGGCAGAAGTGTTCGGCGTGCCGCCAGAAGACATCACCACCAACCAGCGCCGCGCTGCCAAAGCGATCAACTTCGGCCTGATGTACGGCATGAGTGCGTTCGGGCTGGCGCGCCAGCTTGGCGTCGACCGTGGCGAGGCCAGCGACTACATGGCGCGTTATTTCTCGCGCTATCCCGGCGTACGCGCATTCATGGATGCGACCCGCGAGCAGGCGCACCGCGATGGCTACGTCGAGACGATCTTCGGTCGCCGCCTGTATCTGGAAAACCTCACCTCGCGCAATCAGGGCCTGCGCCAGGGCGCCGAGCGCGCCGCGGTGAACGCGCCGATGCAGGGCAGCGCCGCCGACATCATCAAGCGCGCAATGATCACCGTGGCCGGATGGATCAACGGGCGCGACGACGTGCACATGCTGATGCAGGTACACGATGAACTGGTGTTCGAAGTGCGCGCCGATGCAGTTGATGAGGTGCGCGCCGCGGTGATTGAGCGGATGTCAGGCGCGGCGGAACTGGCGGTGCCGTTGCTGGTCGATGTAGGGGTGGGCGCGAACTGGGACGAGGCGCACTGAAGCAATAGTCTCGTATGCCGCACATGCAGACCTTCCCGTATAACAATGGCTTGCGCGTTAATGTTTCATCATATGAACCTGCGATAAATTTTTCTGCGCTTCCACTGCAACTTTCCCGGCAAACCTCGCTCTAAGTTATCGGATGCACGCAACGGCATCCACGGCTGGCTCACCTCCCTGAGCCGCCACGGACGAGAACCTCTCCCCTGGGTCTTCGCGTCCGCCCGGCCCCGAAGGTTCCCCCTAACCTTCGGGGCCTTTTTTTGCCTGCAATCGGGCCCGAACTCTCCAGCCTGTACTTTTTGTGCACACCGGCACCCGGCATACTCCAGCCACATCCATTGAGGGGAAACATCCATGCGCGCAGGACTGATCATCGTCGGCATCATCTTGCTGGTAGCCGGCATCTGGATCGTCTCCGGCCACGCCAGTTACCAGACCACCGATACGCTGTTCCAGGTCGGCTCGGCCAAGATCACCGCCACCCATGACAAGGGCCTGCCGCAATGGATCGGCATCGCCGGCATCGTGGTCGGTGGCCTGCTGGCCGTTGGCGGTTTCATCAGCAAGCGCTGAGCGTCATCGGACGCATCCGGAAAACCGCCGCCTACGCGGCGGTTTTCATTTGTGGCCGGCTACAATGGGCAGGATGGATGTCTCGTACCTGATCGACCCGCTCAACGACGCACAGCGCGAAGCAGTCTGCGCCCCGCCTGGCCACTATCTGGTATTGGCCGGTGCCGGCTCCGGCAAGACCCGCGTGCTCACCCACCGCATCGGCTGGCTCAACCAGGTCGAACGCGTGCCGCCATGGGCGATCCTCGCCGTCACCTTCACCAACAAGGCCGCCGGCGAAATGCGTGCGCGACTGGACGCGCTGATTCCCGGCGGCACCCAAGGCCTCACCGTGGGCACCTTCCACGGCATTGCGCATCGGCTGCTGCGCCGGCACTGGCGTGAAGCAGGCCTGCCGGAAACCTTCCAGATCCTCGATGCCGACGATCAGTTGCGACTGGTTAAACGCGTGGTCGCCGGACTGGGGCTGGACGATGCGAAATTCCCGCCGCGCCAGGCCAGCTGGCAGATCAACAACTGGAAGGATGAAGGCAAGCGTCCGGACAGCATCGAGCATCGCGATCATCCGGTCACGCACACCTTCGTCAACATTTACAAGGCATATGAAGACGCCTGCCGCCGCGCCGGGCTGGTCGATTTCGCGGAACTGCTGCTGCGCGCGCACGAGCTATGGCTGAAGAACCCGGCGGTGCTCGAGCATTACCAGCAGCGCTGGCGCTACCTGCTGATCGACGAATTCCAGGACACCAACACGCTGCAGTACGCGTGGATCCGCGTACTCGCCGGCAGCACCGGCCAGGTGTTCGTGGTCGGCGACGACGACCAGGCGATCTATGGCTGGCGCGGCGCCAAGGTGGAGAACGTGCAGCAATTCCTGCGCGATTTCCCCGGCGCGAAGACGATCAAGCTGGAGCAGAATTACCGCTCGACCTCGACCATCCTGAAAGCCGCCAACAGCGTGATCGCACGCAACGGCAGCCGCCTCGGCAAGCAGTTGTGGACCGCGGGCGAGGATGGCGAGCGCATCGCGCTGTATGCCGCCTACAACGAGCAGGACGAGGCGCGCTTCGTGATCGAACGCATCCGCGAATACATCGCCGAACACGGCCACGCGAAGGACTGCGCGATCCTGTACCGCTCGAACGCACAATCACGCAACTTCGAGGAACAACTGACCCAGCGCAACATCAAGTACCGCGTCTACGGCGGCCAGCGCTTCTTCGAGCGTGCCGAGGTCAAGGATGCACTGGCCTATCTGCGCCTCAGCGCGAACCGTCATGACGATGCCGCGTTCGAGCGCGCGGTGAACACACCGCCACGCGGCATCGGCGACCGTACGCTGGATGCACTGCGCCGCCGCGCGCGTGGCGACAACACCTCGATGTGGGAAGCCGTGCTCGCCGAATTGGGCAGCGGCAGCGAACTGGCCGGTCGCGCGAAGAACGCGGTAAAGGCATTTCTTACGCTGATCGATGAGATGGCGCAAACCTTTCTCGGTCATGGCAGCGACGAAGCACTCACCCTCGCCGAACAGATCGACCACGCGATCACCCACACCGGCCTGCGCGACTTCTACGAGAAGGATTCGCGCGGCAATGCCGAATCGCGCGTCGAGAACCTCGATGAACTGGTCAACGTCGCCAGCCGCTTCGAACCCACGCAGGAAGATATCGATGCGGGCCTCAGCGAACTGTCCGCCTTTCTCTCGCACGCCACACTGGAAGCCGGCGAGAACCAGGGCGAGGCGTGGGACGACTGCGTGCAGTTGATGACACTGCATTCGGCCAAGGGGCTGGAGTTTCCGGTGGTGTTCCTGGTCGGCATGGAAGAAGGCCTGTTTCCCAGCCAGCGCTCGGTCGACGACGAAGGAAGGCTGGAAGAGGAACGCCGACTGGCCTACGTCGGCATCACCCGCGCCCGCGAGAAGCTGTTTGTCACCCACGCCGAATCGCGCCGCATGCACGGCACCGAGATGCTGGCACGGCCCTCGCGCTTCCTCGGTGAAATACCGGCCGAGCTGATCGACGAAGTGCGCCCGCGGGTGCAAGTCACCCGGCCGATGTATGCCGGTCGCCCGCGCGAAACCTCATCATCGCTCGAGGAAACCTTGCCGGTGAAACTCGGCCAGCGCGTCAGCCACCCCAGCTTCGGCGAAGGCATCGTACTCAGCGCCGAAGGCAACGGCGCACACACGCGGCTGCAGGTGAATTTCGAAGGCGCCGGCAGCAAGTGGCTGGTGGCGGCGTACGCGAATCTGACGCCGCTATAGAGCTGCATTCGGATCTGTTCGCCTAGGTTCACCGCGACGAATCATATTGCGTGGAATAGCGAGCAGCGCGGCGCGATAAGTCGGCACATCTGTTGGCTGGCCTCGAACCAAGGTAGCGGATCATCACGACCCAGCCGCAAGATCATGATCTTGCGGGAGTGATATGAACGCGTGCACCCATGCGATGAAACTCTTGTACCGCTGGCGCGTTCAATCCCTAGTCACCTATAGCCAGCGAAGAGTCATCATGGATCAACAGATCACGACGCCAGGCACATCGGAGCGCACCCGGCTCGACGAGAACATCTGCGTGCACATCTTCACCGCGTCGGCTGCGATGGTGGGCGTCTGCCTGACGGTGATCGGGATCATTCGCGTGGTGATCTCGCAGCACCGATCGGACATGCTTGCGGACGATCTGCTGGCCATAAACGCCATGCTCTACCTGGCATCTTCCCTGCTGTCGTACTGGGCTCTGCGCACGCGCAGTGTGACCCGTAACTATCGACTGGAACGCATCGCCGACATCATCTTCCTGGTCGCACTGACGTTGACCGCAGTCAACGCCGCCTACATCACCTGGGCGATGTCGGTGCACTGAGGGCAACGCATTGCACGATGCGATGGCGCGTTATTCGCGCAGCCGCGGCACCCCATGCTCGTTGCGTTCTTCGATCGCGACCGGGCGCGTATCGAGACGGTCGGCCCGCTGTTCCTGCGGCAGTGACTCGACGGCGTCACCGCGGATCAACGAGAGCGCGTTGCGGTAACAGCGTTGTGCCTGCTCCGGATTGCCCTGGGCGGCAAAGGTGTCGCCGAGCGCTTCCCATGCGCCCGCGCTCGGCGCCAAGGCGAGCGAGCGTTGCAGGTACTGGTTCGCCTTGCCCCACAGCTTTAGCCGCACACACATGCGACCGAGCGTGAGCAACAAGGTGGCATCGTTCGGATGGCCGTCGAGCCAGCTTTCGGCGCGGCGCAGGCGCGCCTCGAGATCGTCGCCACCGAGTACGCCGTAGGTTTCCACGAGCAGCGGCGACCATTCGCGACGCAGCGCCGATTCGACTTCATCCATCGCCGGCAGGATCAGGCCGAAGCCAGCCGCACGGCGCGCATACGCGTCGATCACCGCCGGCACCCGGCGCTGCGCCTTGGGCAACTGCGACCACAGCGTATTGAGCGCGGCACCGTCCGGCGCGACATTGATCGTCGCGATGAGTACTTTCGCTTCCAGCGCCGCGTAAGCACGGGTGCCGAGCGCGCCGCTTTTCTGCAATGGATCGAGCGCCGCGCGCGCGCGCCGGACATCGCCGCTGGCCAATGCGGCCAGTGCCAGCTCGCGCCAGCCGCCGGGAGTCAGCGTGCCCTTGTCGGATTCGGGGGCCAGCAGCGCCAATGCTTCGGCCGGCTTGCCTTCACGGCGCAGCACGCGGGCGCGCAAGACACGGGCCGCCTGCGGCGCGGATTGCGAAGCCTGGTTCAACGCTTCCAGCGCGCGGCCATGTTCGCCGCGACGCGAGGCCGCTTCGGCCGAGGCCAACAAGGCTGGGGCACGCAGGCTGTCCAGGCGCGAGGCGCGGTTGAGGTCGCGCTCGGCGTCGCCGTGACGGCCTTCGATCAAAGCAATCAAGCCATCGCCCATGCGTTGCTGGCTGAGTCGCCGATGTCGCCGCGAGAACGCGCCGAACGGCCAGCGCAACAAGCGCCACAACACGGTTAGCAAAGCCCACGCCAGCAGCAGGATGAGCACGGCGGCGACGACAGTGGTTTCCACCCGCCAACCGTGCAGGCGCAGCAGCACATAGCCAGGATCCGCCGCCACCCAGTGCCAGCCGAATGCGGCCAGCGCAGCGACGATCACCAGCAGCAGAATCCAACGCCATAACCTCATGGTTTGGCTCCACTGGTCGGCTTGGCCGCACTACTGGCAGCCGCCGGCAGCGTGTCCGGATTCAGCGCATGCACGGCGCGCAGATTGCGCAATTCGCTCAAGGCGGCACCCAGTTGCACCGGCGCACTTGCGGGCAACGCGGCGGCGAGTTGCTTGAGCGTGACCTGTGCCTGCTGCACCGCGGGCGCTCTGCCATCGAACTGGGTCGACAAGGCGGCATCCACCCGCTGCAGCGCCGCTGTGTACTCCGTACTGTCGTAAGCCAGCAGGGCGACCTGCGCCTGCGCCAGATCCAACTCGGCCAGTTCGCGGGCAAAGCGCGCATCGGCCACCGCCAGCGGCGCGCCATTGTCGCGCTGCACGCTGACTACGCTGGCCAGCGCGTGACTGATGCGCGACCAGGCATCCGGCGCCTGCGTGGTGCCCGGGTTGTCGAGCGTCTTCAACGGCAGCATGGCCAGCGTGCCGCGCAAGGCGGTCAGCTGCTGCAGCGCATTGGCCTGGCTCGCCGGCTGGCTCTTCGCCAGGGCGTCGCGTTCGGCACTGATGCTCTGGCGCAGACCGCTGAACGCGGTGTCGTTGACCGCCGCCAGGGTCTGGTCGGCCAGCGCATACGCGGCCGCCGCGCCCTGCGCGTCGTGGAACAACGTGTAGCGTTCGCTGGCCATGCGCAGCAGCGATTCGGTTTCATCCAGCAGCATCGCGTCGTGACCGGAGAGGCTCTTCTCGGCGAGCTTGGCCACCGCATCCTCGAGATTGCGCGTGCGCTCGGCCTGGCCGAGCAATTCCTCGCGCAACGAACGGTTGACCGCGGCCGCATCGTTCAGGCGCTGATTGAGGCTGGTGCGCTCGCCGCTGACGCCGGACAGCGTGGTTTCCAGACTGGCCACGCGCTGCTGCAGGCTGGCCACACTCTGGCTGTCGGCGGCATTGCCCTGCTCCTGCTGCCATTGACGCCAGCCGACGTAGCCGGAAGCGCCTAGCGCGATCAAGGCCAGCAGCACGGCCAGCGCAAGACTGCCGCCGCCACGCGGGCCTGGTTCGCGCGGTGCGGGCACCGTTCGTGCCGGACGCGCCGGCAGCACATCAGGACGAACGCCCTCGGGCGCGGCGGACTCGCTGGGATTGTCTACGTTGCTCATGCGCGCATGCTAGCAGCCCATACGCCCGCGTTCGTAGCAAGCCGATGTGAAGAACGGGTCAGTCCGCGTGCATCGCCGCAGCGAGCAGATCGGCAGCCAGTGCCGAGGCGGCCCGCGTGATGCGTGAGAAACCGGCAGCACGCGCAGCGTCAGCCAGCCGTTCGCTGCTGACCACCGCCGTCGCTGCACACAGCCGCGCCCATGCCGTCCCCGGCAGCAGTTGCTGCAGATTCTGCAAGGCCTCCACACTGGACCACAGCACCTGCGCCGAGGGTGGCAGCTGCAGCAGTGCACCGACATGCCGACGATCCAGCCGCGGCCGTGCCCGCTGATACACATGCAACTCATGCAGCCGGGCACCGCGCGCGACAAGTTGTTTGCGCAGCAGGCCGCGACCGCCGGAGGCGCCGATCAGGCCGACGCGGCGATCGTGCAGACGGTGCAGCACCGGCTGATCCAACAGGCCTTCGCTGTCCTGTCGCGACGGTGTCAGCGGCGCCAGGACGCCGTGCCGGCGCAATGCCCGCGCCGTCCCTTGGCCCACGGCCAGCACCGTGGCTGCGGTCTGCAATGATGCCAGTGCCGCGGCGAAGCGCACGGCGGCCGGGCTGGTGAAGATCAGCACATCGCTCTGCAGTGTCGCCAGCAAGGCCGTGCGCGCGGTGGCTTCGTCGGCTACGCCGCGCAGGGTCAGCCCTGGCAGCAGCACGGGTATGCCGCCCAGCGTTCGCACCCGTCGTGCCAGCGCAGCCGCGGTACCGGCGGGCCGGGTGATGACCACGACCCGACCACCGAGATCCGTCTTGTTCACCGGGGTTTGCCGCTGCATCCGCACACCGCATCCATCATGACCATGGCTCCAGTGTAACGGCCGCCTTACACTGGGAAGTCCCCTTCCCCGCTTGGCCCCGATCAACGTGACCCTGACCGACGACGCAACCACCCGTGCTCAACAGCTGATCCAGTTCATCCGCGACGAGATTCCGCTGGCCCATACGATGGATCTGCAGCTCGGCGAGTGCAGCGACGACATGCTCAGCCTGCTGGCGCCGCTGGCACCAAACGTCAACGACAAGGGTTGCGCGTTCGGCGGCAGCCTGGTCAGCCTGATGACGTTGAGTGGCTGGGCGCTGGTGGAACTGGCGCTGCGCCGACTGGGCCACGACTGCGATGTATTCGTGGCCGAATCCACGGTGCGCTATCTGTCACCGCTGTGGCAGGACTTTCGCAGCGAGGCGCGACTGAGCGCGGACGCCGACTGAGCCACGTTTTTCAACACACTGAAGGCACGCGGCAGGGCACGCATCGAAGTCGCCTGCGTGGTACCCGCCGAGGACGGCAAGCCGGCCGCCACGCTAAGTGCGCGCTTCGTCGCCAAGAGACGGGATTGAATCTGGCGCGGCTGAACCACGACAAGCCGCGTTGAGGCAGAATGGGCAGGTATTCATCGGGGGAGAAACCCACATGCGCCGTATCCTGAGCCTGCCTGCCCTGCTCTCCGTACTGTTGCTGGCCGGCTGCGCCACCGCCCAGAAGCGCGGCGATACGTTGACCACGACGCTCAACGCTTATGCCAGCGCGCTGCGCTGGGGCGATGTCGAGAACGCGGAGCACTTCATCGATCCCAAGATCCGCGCCGAGCATCCGCTGAGCGAGCTGGATATCGCGCGTTACAAGCAGGTGCAGATCAGCGACTACGACGACGGCAGCGGCCCGCTACCGGCTGGCAAGGATAGCGTGAAGCAGACCGTGCACATCAGCCTGGTCAACATCCACACCCAGTCCGAGCGCGGTATCGTCGACCATCAGACTTGGCAATACGACGAGAAAACCAATCACTGGTGGCTGACCAGCGGCTTGCCGGATATCACCCAGCAACCCTGACTAGGGCCGGCAGCCGCCTGCCGGTCGTGCCGTACCCGTATAATCGTCGGTTTACCCGAGTCGGTGCGATCCACGCACCTGTGGACTGATGATGAACGACATCCTGCACAAGCTGCCCGAATTTATCGGCAATCATGTGGCCCTGGTGGCCCTGTTCGCGATCCTGCTGGTGGCGTTGATCGTCATGCAGATCATCGAACTGTTCAGCAAGACCAAGGAGCTGACCCCGGCCGGCCTGACCTTGCTGATCAATCGCGAAACACCGTTGCTGATCGACCTGTCATCGATCGCCGATTTCGAGAAGATGCATGTGCCTGGCGCGAAGCACGTGGCGATGAGCCAGTTCGATCCGGAGAACAAGGATCTGGCCAAGGCGAAGGAACTGCCGGTGGTGGTGATGGACAAGGATGGCCGCGGCAATTCGATCAAGGCCGCTCAGCGGCTGGTCAAGGCCGGTTTCGTCAAGGTGCATACGCTGGGTGGCGGCGTGCTGGCGTGGCATGCGGCGCAGCTCCCCGTTGCCAAAGGCAACAAGTAGCAAGAGTGAGTGGAGAGGAGTGAGGAGTGAGAGAAGGCATGCACAGCACGGCTCTTCTCTCACTCCTCACTCCTTTTCTCTCACTGCTCCGCTGTCATGGATCCCCGCGCGGGCGGCAATGATCTGCGCCAGCACGTCCGGCGCGTAATCGAACGAGTCGTAATAAAGCCGCTCTTCCGGCAGGCCGGCATCGAGGAACAGCGGGTGAGCTGCATCGATCATCGCCGGTGGCCCGCTCATGTACAGATCGTGGCCGGACAGGTCGGGCTGATCCTGCAACACCGCCTCGTGTACCAGCCCCGTGCGCAAACCCGCCGCCTGTTCCGGATCCGACACCACGGCGTGGAACTGCAGGTTTGGTACCTCGCGCGCCCAGTGCTCGGCCAGCGGGAGCAAGTACAGGTCCGCCGCTGTGCGTGCACCCCAGTACACCTGCATCAGCCGGCGCGTACCCAGCGCGATGAAGTGCTCGATGATCGCCTTGACCGGCGCGAAACCGGTGCCGCCGGCCATGAACAGCATCGGCCGCTCCGAATCCTCGCGTGGCACGAAGGTACCCAGCGGACCCTCGATGCGCAGGTGGTCACCCACTTTCAGGGCATCGTTGACCCACGAGGTGAAGCCACCGCCCGCCACGTGCCGCACATGCAGCTCGATCATGCCGTCCACCTGCGGGCCATTGGCGATCGAGAACGGGCGTCGCTTGCCGTCCTCCAGTAACACATCCACATACTGGCCCGGCAAGCGGTTGAGCCGGCGCTCGCCGTGCGCCGGCAGCAGGCGCAGGCCGATCACATCCGGTGTCAGCGGCCATTTCTCGGTCACCACCATGCCGAGCTGGCGCCGCGCGATGTCCTCGACCGAGGTCACTTCGCGCGCCTCCAGCAGCAGATCGCTGGTCGGCACCGCCTGGCACAACAGCACCGCATGATGTGCCAGCGCGCTGGCACTCAGCGCCAGCGGCGGATTGCGCGGGTACTCGCAATGCCCTTGCAGCAAGGTCGCCTTGCAACTGCCGCAGACGCCGGCCCGACAGGAATACGGCAACGCCACGCCTGCCCGCTGTGCCGCTTCCAGCACGGTTTCACCGGCAGCTACCGAAAACTGACGCTCGGAGGTTTTGAGAGTGACATTAAACACGCATGCATTGTCGTGGCGATGAGAGCGGACAACAATGCGGGCTCGACACACAGGAATCAACGATGAGCCTCTGGAAACAGCCCACCGACCTGGCGCGGATCAACGCCTGGAGCACGAATACGATGATGGAGACGCTGGGCATCCGCATCACGGCGATCGGCGACGACTGGCTTCAGGGCACCATGCCGGTCGACCACCGCACTCACCAGCCGTACGGCCTGCTGCATGGCGGCGCCTCGGTGGTGCTGGCCGAAACGCTAGGCAGCAGCGCGGCGATGCTCACGCTCGATCCTGAGAAGGAACTCGCGGTCGGCCTCGACATCAACGCCAACCATATCCGCGGCGTGCGCAGCGGCACCGTCACCGGCACCGCGAAGGCGATGCATATCGGTCGCACCACCCAGGTATGGGAAATCCGCATCGAAAGCGAGGAAGGCGCGCTGGTGTGCATCTCACGCATCACCATGGCGGTGGTGCCGGCACGCGTCGTGGGCCCGCGTTGAACGACACGCCGTACGCCAGCCTCAGCCCCGACCTGGTACTGGATGCGGTTAGCGCCTGCGGCCTTTGGCCGGACGGTCGGCTGCTCGCACTGAACAGTTACGAAAACCGGGTGTGGCAGGTGGGGCTGGAAGATACGACACCAGTGATTGCGAAGTTCTACCGTCCCGCCCGCTGGAGCGATGCGGCGATCATCGAGGAACACACGTTTGCGCAGGAACTGGCAATGGCCGAGTTGCCGGTGGTCGCACCGCTCGTGTTCGGTGGCCACACCATGCTGCTGCACGACGGCTTTCGCTATGCACTGACCCCACGCCGCGGTGGCCGTGCGCCGGAACTGGAAGCGCTCGATCAACTGCAATGGCTGGGCCGGCTGATCGCGCGCATGCATGTGGTTGGTGCGCGCCAGCCGTTCGTTCATCGCGGCAAGCTCGATCGCGACACCATGGTGCGGCAACCGATGCTGGCAGTGCTCGCGTCGTCCTTGCTGCCAGCATCGCTGCAGACGAACTACCGCGCGGCAGCGATGCGCCTCGATGCCTCGATTGCCTCGCGTCTTGAAGCGGTCGGCCCAGTGCGGCAACTGCGCCTGCACGGCGACTGCCATCCCGGCAACGTGCTGTGGACCGACGAGGGCCCGCACTTCGTCGATCTCGACGACGCGCGCACCGGCCCGGCAGTGCAGGACCTGTGGATGCTTGCCAGCGACGAGCGCGCGATGAATGCCGTGCTCGAGGGTTATCGGCAATTCCGCGATTTCGACGACAGCGAGTTGATGCTGGTCCCCGCCCTGCGCGCGATGCGTCAGCTGCACTACGCCGGCTGGATCGCCGCGCGCTGGCATGACCCAGCGTTTCCGGCCGCGTTCCCATTTGCCGCCGAGTCGCGCTGGTGGGAGCAGCACATCGCCGACCTGCATGAGCTCGCCGACGAGCTTGAATAGCTCCCACGGTAGTCACCCTTACAATTCTCATCATTTCCCCTACGGAGTTCTGCATGCGCACCATCCTGTTCCGCCTGATCGGCATCCTCGAAATTGCCGGTGGCCTGTATGGCGTGGCGGCGGCGTTGCATCGGCTGCTCCCGTTCGGTTCGGCCCACGAAAGCGTGATCGCGCTGATCAGCCTGGCGCTGTACGGATTCGTGCTGGCTGCCGGCGTGCAGTTGCTCGACGGCGGCGATCGTGGCGTGCGCATGTCCAGTTGGGCACAGCTGCTGCAATTGCCACTGATCGCGTTGCCGATCTTCAGCTATGCGCTGCACTGTGGTGCCTTCGTGAATGTGTTCGCCACGCTGCAGGCCGCACCGCGGCTCGGCATCGACTGGCATTTCGGCAGCCAAGGCTTTGTGCTGGCCTTGGCCGGCCCAGGCGTATCGCGACTGGGCATTAACCTGCTGGCCCTGCTGTCATGGCTGGTACTCAGGCTGCGCTGAGCCATTCACTTACTTCAATCGACCACACAACGGAGCCGATCATGGCGCGTCCCAATTACATCGAACTGCCGGCCAGCGATATCGTCGCGGCCAGAGCCTTTTACACCCAGGCGTTCGGCTGGGAGCTAACCGATTTCGGCCCGACCTACGCCTGCACCATGACCGGCGACGTCGATATCGGTCTGCAGGGCAACCCGGCCGAAGCCACCCGCGCGCCGCTGCCGGTGATATCGGTGGACGATCTTGAGGCCGCGCTGGCCGCGGTCACTGCAGCCGGTGCCCGCATCGTGAGGCCGATCTTCGCGTTTCCCGGTGGTCGCCGCTTCCAGTTTCTCGGTCCGCACGGCAATGAACTGGCGGTGATGCAGGCCGATTGAGAGCCTGTTCAATGGGGCGCGCACGCTATCATGCGCGGATGAACTCTCCTGACCAGCTATCGCCGGCACCGACCCTGCCTGTCATTCGCCTGAAATCCGATCGCAACCCCGGCCACCCGTGGGTGTGGTCGGCGCAGATCTACAAGCCGGAATCCAAGCTGCCGCCAGGCAGCGTGGTCGAGGTGCAGGACGCGAAGGGCCGTTTCGTCGGCCGCGCTTTCTGGAACGGTCATGCGCGGATTGCCTTGCGCCTGCTCGACAGTCATCCGGATCAGGCGATCGACGCGGACTGGATTGCCGCACGCATCGCTCGCGCGGTGGAGCTGCGGCGCGAGTGGTTAAAACTCGACGGCGTCAGTGACGCCTGGCGCGTGGTGCACAGCGAAGGCGATGACCTGTCCGGACTGATCGTCGATCGCTACGCCGATATCCTCGTCATCGAATACTTCGCCGCTGGCATGTGGAAGTTCCGCGAGGCCATCCATGCCGCGTTGCTGCACCACTTCCCCGACGCGCGGCTGTATTGGTTCGCCGAATCGCACGTGCAAAAGCAGGAATCGTTCGACGTCCGCAGTCCGGATGCTCCGGAGGCCGTCGAAGTGCATGAGCACGGCCTGCGCTTCCACGCCGCGCCCGGCTCCGGCCACAAGACCGGCTTCTTCGCCGACCAGCGCGACAACCGCAAGCGCTTCGCCGAACTGGCCAAGGGTCGGCGCGTACTCGACTTGTGCTGCAACGCCGGTGGATTCGCGGTGCATGCGATGGCGGCCGGCGCGCGCGAAGCGGTCGGCGTGGATCTGGATGCGGGCATACTTGAGGTCGCCCGCGCCAACGCCGCGGCGAACAACGTCGCCGTAAGCTTCGAGCAATCCGACATCTTCGACTGGGTACGCGCCGCGGTCGCGCGCGGCGAGCATTACGACGCGGTGGTCCTCGATCCGGCCAAGCTCACACGTGATCGCAGCAAGGTGATGGATGCGCTGAAGAAATACTTCGCGATGAACCGCATGGCGCTGGACATCATCCCGCCGGGCGGTCTGCTGCTGACCTGCTCGTGCACCGGCTTGGTCGGCGAAAGCGAATTTCTGGAAATGCTGCGCCGCGTGGCACTGAATGCCGGCCGCGAGATCCAGGTGCTGGAAATGCGCGGTGCCGGTACCGACCATCCGTTCCGTACCGATGTACCCGAGGGGCGTTATCTGAAAGCCGTATTCTGCCGCGTGGATTGATCGGCCTGATCGCAGCGGGCGAGACAGCCTTGCGTAAACTCGCAACCTGCATCACTGGATTCCCTTATGCCTGCCACTGAAATGCTGCTGATCGTTCTCATCGTCGCCGTGCTGCTGGTTATCGTGCTGCAGGTGATCGTACTAATGCGCGGGCGCGGCGATGCAGGACTCGCCCCGCGGCTGGACGCGCTGAAAGACGATGGTGAACGACTGCAGCGCGCGTTGCGCGAAGAGCAGCGCAGCGGCCGCGAGGAGCTGCAGCAGGGCTTCGACCGCTTTCGTGGTCACGTCGTTGAACAACTCAGCGGCATGTCACAGCAACAGATCGAACGCATTGACGGTTTCGGTCAGCGTCTGAACCTGCTCACCGAACGCACCGACAACGGCCTGCAATCACTGGCGCAGCGTCTCGCCGAAGACGCACGCAAGAGTCGCGAGGAAGTCACGCTTTCGCTCAATCGCTTCGGCGAACAACAACAGCAACGCCTCGCCGCGCTCACTGCCGACAACGAGAAGCGCATGGGCGAAGTACGCGCCACGCTGGAAACCAAGCTCGGCGCGATCCAGCAGGACAACGCGGCCAAGCTCGAACAGATGCGCGCCACCGTCGACGAGAAATTGCAGAGCACGCTGGAGACACGGCTGGGCCAATCGTTCCAGCTGGTCTCCGAGCGATTGGAGGCCGTGCAGCGTGGTCTCGGCGAAATGCAGAACCTCGCGGTCGGCGTGGGCGACTTGAAGCGCGTACTCAACAATGTGAAGCAACGCGGCATTTTCGGCGAAGCGCAGCTTGGCGCATTGCTGGAGGACCTGCTGACTGCCGAGCAATACGCCTCCAACGTCATCACCGTGCCTGGCAGCAACGAACGGGTCGAGTACGCGATCCGTATGCCGGGCCAGGGCGATGGCGAGAACGTCTATCTGCCGATCGACTCGAAGTTCCCGGTGGAGGACTACCAGCGCCTGCTGGAAGCCCAGGACGCGGCGGATCCCGACGCGGCAGCGGCAGCAGGTCGCGCACTGGAAGTCCGCGTGCGCGAAGAAGCCAAGCGCATCCGGTCCAAGTATGTGGCGCCGCCACACACCACGGATTTCGCCGTGCTGTTTCTGCCGACCGAAGGGCTGTATGCCGAGGTACTGCGCAGGCCCGGCCTGTTCGAAAGCCTGCAGCGCGACCACCGCGTCACCGTGGCCGGCCCGACCACGCTGAGCGCCCTGCTCAACAGCCTGCAGATGGGCTTCCGCACCTTGGCGATTGCCAAGCGCAGCAGCGAAGTGTGGAAATTGCTCGGCGCGGTGAAGAACGAATTCGGAAAATTCGGACTCGTGCTGGAAAAGGCCGAACGCCAGCTCAACACGGTGAGCAAGAGCATCAGCGATGCCGGCAAGAAGACCCGCACGATCGAGAAAAAGCTGCGCAGCGTGGAGTCCCTGTCCAGCGAAGATACCACCGAGCTGCTCGGCAGTGAATTGATCGACGGCGATAGCAGTGGCACCGATAGCGAAGCTGACGAGGAAACATGAGCGAACCACGCCGACCGTTGGTCGAACACCATCGCCGGCTCGATCTGCTGACGGATGAACTGGCGCGGCTGCGGCAGGCGTTGCCACCACGCGACCGCCTGATTGTCGGCCTGGTCCATGCGCTGCGTGCCGTGCTGGCCGCGAGCATCAGCTACTTCATCGCCCTCGAATTGGGCCTGGGGCAAGGCTTCTGGGCCGCAATCACCGCGATCGCGGTGAGCCAGAGCAGCTATGCGGAGGTGCGCAGTTCCTCTCGCGACCAGTTCGTCGGCGCGATGATCGGCGGCCTGATCGGCATGGGCGCCGCGATGCTCGGCCATGATCATTACCTGGCCTACGTGCTGGCGGTGATCGTCGGCATGATGTTGTGCTCGGCCTTCAATCTGGGTGCCGCCGGCCGCATCAGTGGCACTACCACCACGATCATCATGCTGGTGCCGCACAGCGGTGCATTCTGGCAGTTCGCCCTGTTCCGTTGGGGCGAGGTCACCCTCGGCGCTGCGGCAGCCCTGCTGGTGACGCTCGCGTTCGACATGCTGGATCGGCGTCTCTTCGCCGGCCGCTCGTCATCATAGGCCGTAGCATTTCCTCGACAGACGCCACCGAAATCTGATCACGGGTTAACCCCATCGGCAACGGCGCAGCGTTACATCCCATGCATCGATCCGCGATGCATGCCGGAGTCGCCCCATGAAAACCCTGTTGCTCGCGCTCGCCTTCGCGGCGAGTCTGGCCCATGCCGCGGCCGCCGCTGCGGTGGGTCGGCTGGTCGATCTGAGCGTGTACGACTGCGACAGCCAGCGCGCGCTGCCGGTCTACCGGCACGATGGCCGCTACTACATCGCCGGTGAGCCTGGGCATCGCTACCAGATCAGCCTGCGCAACCGTTCCGGCAACGATGTGATGGCGGTCCTTTCGGTCGACGCGGTCAACGCGATCTCTGGCGATAGCGCCGACTGGTCGCAGACCGGCTACGTACTGGACCCTTATACCAACACCGATGTACTCGGCTGGCGCAAGAGCATGGCGCAGGTCGCCGACTTCGTGTTCGCGGATTTCGCGCAGAGTTATGCGGTGCGCACAGGGCGTCCCGACAATGTCGGCGTGATCGGTGTGGCGGTGTTCCGTCGTCAGCGCGCCTACGCTCAGCCGGTGATGCCCGCACCCGTGGCCGATGCGGCTTCGCGGGAAACCTATGCACCGATGCCTGCTCCAGCGCCACCCGCTCCGGCGCCGATCATGGAATCGACGTCCCGTTCTGCCGTGAATCCCGCTCCGGCCATGGCTGCACCGTCAACCCAGGCTTCCATGAACCCGGCAGCGATGGCCAAGGCCCAGAGTGAAGGCCCGCTCGGCACCGGCCACGGCCAGCGCGAGGAGTCCTCGATCCATTATGTCGATTTCGAGCGTGCGTCGAGTACGCCGGACGAAGTGATCGCGCTGTACTACGACACCTGGGACCACCTGCTCGCCCGTGGTGTGGTACCGGCGCCGCGCCCGGGCATGCCGGAGCCGTTCCCCGACCATTTCGTGCCCGATCCCTGAGTCCGGCGCCCGATCCGGGTGCCCTCCTCCACACGGAACAGGGCATCCCTTGACGCATTCGCTAAACTGGAGGGAATCCGCAGAACCGAAGGAATCTCCATGAGCGACCAGCACGACGTCACCCGCGAACAGGCCGAAGAGGCGGTGCGCATCCTGCTGCGCTGGGCCGGCGAGGACCCGGCGCGTGAGGGCCTGCTCGATACACCCAAGCGCGTGGTCAAGGCTTACCGCGACTGGTTCTCCGGCTACGAAAGCGACCCGGGCGACTACCTGCGCCGCACCTTCAAGGAGGTGAACGGTTACGACGAGATGGTGGTGTTGCGCGACATCGAGTTCGAGAGCCATTGCGAGCATCACATGGCGCCGATCATCGGCCGCGCGCATGTGGGCTATCTGCCGACCAACCGCGTCGTCGGCATCAGCAAGCTGGCCCGTGTGGTCGAGGGCTTCGCACGCCGCTTCCAGGTGCAGGAAAAGCTCACCGCGCAAATCGCCCAGTGCATCCAGGAAACCCTGCAGCCGGCCGGCGTGGCGGTGGTGATCGATGCCAGCCACGAATGCATGACCACCCGTGGCGTGCACAAGCGCGGTGTGTCGATGGTGACCAGCCAGATGCTCGGGACCTTTCGCGACGACGCGCGCACCCGCGCGGAGTTCCTGCAGTTCATCGGCATCCACGGCGGCAGCCGCTGATGGGCCGCCTGGTCATCGCCATGGCACTGCTCATGCCGCTGGCCGCATTTGCACAAGACTCGCGCGCGGACTATCTCAAGCAGTTCGACACCAACGGCGATGGCAAGGTAAGCGAAGCCGAATACGTGGCGTTCATGAGCCAGGGTTTCTACCGCATGGATACCAACCACGACGGCATCCTGGAGACCAGTGAGCTACCGGGTGGCCGCGGCAAACCGATCACGCTGAAGGAATACCAGGACAACTTGCGCCGTCAGTTCCACGAGCTTGACCGCCACCACCACGGCTACCTCAACGCGCAGGAACTGACCGCGCCACCGCAGGGCTGAGGCTCCGCCCCTGCTGGTGGCCTCAGGCTGAAATCGCCAGCCGCTCCGAGCGATACAACTGGACCGTGGCCAGCAGCGCGAGCAGCGCCGCCGCAAAGCTGCCGGCCAGGCACAGACCGAGCTGTTCCACGCTGACACCATCGCCGCGCAGCAACTGCATGATGCCGAGGTTCTGCCCCAGCAGCGGCACCGCGTACATCCATGCCTGCGCCTTGATCGGCATGAACGACAGCAGTGCACTCGGAATCAGTGGGACCAGCATCAGCAGCGAGATGTAGGTCTGCGCCTCGCGGTAACTCTTCGCGAACGCCGCCACCATCGATTGCAACGCGGCCAGCAGCAGCACCAATGGCAGCATCAGCAGCAGCACGTAGGCCGCGAAGTGCACGCCAAGATCCAGCTCCATGCCGATCTTCTCGGCAGGGATGAACTGCCCCACCACCGCGAATGCCAGCAGGGTCATCAACAGGCTGGCGGTGGAGAATGCGCAGATCGCTGCCAGCTTGCCGCACAGGATCTTCCAGCGCGCCACCGGATTGGCGAACAGCGGCTCCAGCGATTGCCGCTCGCGCTCGCCGGCGGTGAGGTCGATCGCCAGGTACATGCCACCCATGAACACGGTTATCACGAAGAAGTACGGCAGCATCGCGAACATCAGCACCGCGCGTGACTGCGGCGTGGCCTGGTCGCGCCGGGCGACCTGCAATGGCCACGCCGTGCTCGGCGACATCCCGCGTGCGACCAGCCGCATCGTGCCCTGCTGCCGCGCGTAGTTCTCGACCAGCGTGCTCACCCGCTCCACCGATGTGTTCGCATCGCGCTGCGAGGAGTCGTAAAACAACTCCACCTGCACCGGCTCGCCCTTGTGCCAGGCTTTGCCGTAGTCGGATGCAACGCGCAGCACCACGTCGGCGTCCTGCTTGCGCACGGCCCGCTCCGGATCGGCCACCGCCGCACCCGGCACCACGCCGCCGGCTCTCAGCGCGTCGAGCAGGTTCGGTGCGTATTCGGCGCCGATCACTGGCACCGGCAGTGGCTTCTCCGCCTTGTCCAGTTCGCGGTTGAGAGTGAAGTTGATCAGCATCACGAACAGCAGCGGCCCCAGCAGCGGGCCGGTGAGGAAGGCACTGATCAGGGTGCGGCGGTCACGCAGGTTTTCCTTCACCTCCTTCAGGAACACGGTGAGGAAGGCGCGGCTACGCTGATTTTTTCCCGTGACGTTATTCATGCGGCCAGACCCTCGTCGGTGCCGATGATCTTCACGAACGCATCCTCCAGGTTGTTCTCGCCGGTCTGCGCACGCAGCGCATCCGGTGACTCGTCAGCCACCACGCGACCATGCGCAATCACCACGATGCGGTCACACAGCGCAGCGACCTCCTGCATGATGTGGCTGGAAAACAGCACGCAGCGGCCCTCGCCTTTCAGTCGCGCCATGAACTGGCGCAATGCGCGCGTGGCCATCACGTCGAGGCCATTGGTCGGCTCGTCAAGGATCACGTTGCGCGGGTCGTGCACAAGGGCACGTGCGATCGCGGTCTTCACGCGTTGGCCTTGCGAAAAGCCCTCGGTGCGGCGATCGGCGATATCGCCCATCTCCAGCGCCTTGATCAACGCATCACGACGACTGGCCAGCAGATCCTCCGGCAGACCATGCAGGCGACCGAAGTATTCGATGTTCTCGCGCGCGGTAAGTCGCTTGTAGAGTCCGCGCGCATCCGGCAGCACGCCGAGCTCGCGGCGCACGCGGAGCGGATCGACTGCCGCGTCGATACCATCCACCAGCACTTGGCCGCGATCCGGCGTCATCAGCGTGTACAGCATGCGTAGCGTGGTGGTCTTGCCCGCGCCGTTGGGACCAAGCAGGCCGGTGATCTCGCCATCGCGCGCAGTAAAGCTGACGCCATCGACGGCCTTCACTGCGCCAAATGCTTTATGCAGGTTTCTGACTTCAATCACGACAAATCACTCCGTTTGAAGCAGCGCGCAGGCCGAAGGTCACCACGGACAGCGTGGCCAGCAGCGGAAGCAGTACCAGGAAAAGGAATTTCGGCGCGCCGAGCATCGCGGCGGCGATGATGGCCGCAGCCCACAACATGGCGTTGGCCAGAACGTACGGACTTTTCGCGAAGTGATATTTCATGGCGTTGCTCCGTTGAAGTCGATGAAGATCGGCGTGGGTTGCAGCCGATCCAGACAGCTGGCATCCAGCGTCTTCGGATCGAGTTTCTCGACAAAATGCTTGACCAGTTCAGGCGTGCAGCCGGCCGACATCACGCTATGGCCCTGTCCCTTGAGCACCAGCACGCGTGCGTTCGACAAGCCCTTGGCCACTTCATCGGCATAGCGCGGTGGCGTCACGGGGTCGTACTGGCCAGCCAGCAGCAGCATCGGCTTGTCGGTCTTCAGTGGCTGATGGAAATCCGCCGGGCGCGAGCCCTTGGGCCACACCGAGCAGACCGCCTTGAATGCATCGATCATGTGTGTGCCGAGGATGGTATTGGCATCCTGCGGGCGCGGCGTGAGCAGGTCGGCGTCCTCGCTGCAGATCACCGAGTACTGCATGCCGCTGCCCAGCAGCTCGGACAGATCACCGGACAGGATCTTCGCCTGGCCCAGCAGCGGGCCGACATCGCCATGTGCGGCCGCGTCGATCGACAGCGGCAACAGCGCCGCCGTCGCCGGCGTATAGGCAAACATCCGTACCACGCTGGCCAACGAGTTCTCGTCCAACACCCGCTTGACGGTCTGGTAGCTCTGCGGATCGCGGAAACTGACCTGATGCGGGTTCGCCCGCAACGCATCGCGCAACTGATACAGCGTCTGGTCCGGGTCGCCGAACTGCTTCTTGCAGGCAGGCTCGGCGGTGCAACGGGCGAACTGTGCCTTCAGCGCATCATCCAGGTTGCGTGCAAAGTCCTCGCCCAGCGCCAGCGAATTCGGTACCACGCTGTCCAGGATCACGCTGCGCACCGCATCCGGATAACGCATCAGGTATTGCTGCGCCATCCGTGTGCCATACGACACGCCGATCAGGTCGAACTGCGGCGAACCGAGCGCCTTGCGCACATCCTCCAGGTCCTGTGCCGCGACTGTGGTGGTGTAGAAGCGCGGGTCGGCACGGATGGCCAGCTGCTTCAGGCAATCGGCGGCCGCTGCGCGCATCTTGTCGGCATCGAAACTGTCGTCGTCATCTGGTGTAGTCGCATCATCCGAATCTTTGCAGGTAAGCGCATTGGAACCACCGGTGCCACGCTGGTCGAGCAGCAGCACATCGCGATGCGCGCGCAAGGGTTCCAGCATCGTGGCGATTGCACCGGCCGAATCGGTGGCGGCCTGGCCCGGGCCGCCGGCGAGAAACACCAGCATGTCCTTGCTCGCCACCTGCGCACTGGAACGCAGCAGCGCCAGCTTCAGCTTGATCGTGCGGCTGTGCGGATCGTCGCGGTTCTCCGGCACGGGGAAGTCGGCGCACCATGCTGCCGTGCTGAGCCCGCTGTTCGGCTGGCCGAGCTGACAAGCAATCAACGTCACCGTGCCGAGCGTCCATGTCTGCGGTTTCGCCGGCGTCACCGCGCCGATGGCGACAACCGGAGTTGCTGCCGTTTCTGTCGCGACCTGCTGCGGATGATGGAACTGGTGCCAGGCCAGCGCCCCCAGCCCCACCACCACCGCACCGATGCGCATTGCCGTACGTCCCTTCAATGCCATGCCTATCACTCCTCACCCGGTACAAAAATCGATTCGATCGGACGGCCAAACAACGCCGCGATCTTGAATGCCAAGGGCAAACTGGGATCGTACTTGCCTGTCTCGATCGCGTTGATGGTCTGCCGCGATACCTCCAGCCGCTCAGCCAGATCCGCCTGCGACCAGCCCTGCTCGCCGCGCAGTCCGCGTACGTGGTTATTCATCGGCAGCCACCGATATCGAATGCCATCCCGACATCACGGCGCCTCGTGCTCGCCGCGTTGCCGCTTGCGCCGACGCAGGATCGCCAGCACCAGCGCCCACGCCACCAGCACCGAGCTCATGCCACACAGCATGGCCAGCTGGGCACCACTCATCTGATCGCGTCCAAGCCCGGCGATCGCGGCAATCACCAGCGCCACCAGCAACAGTTGCCAATACAAGGCAATCCCGTTGTTGCACACCACATCGGAACCGCCGCCGTAGCGGCGACTGGCCCAGCCACGCCCGGCGGCATACACCAGCACCAGGGTCGGCCACACCCAGAGCAGGATCGCGCCATCGAGCCTGATCACGCCGGCCGCGGCGAGAAAACCGCCGACCAGACTCAGCGTACTCACCACGGTGGCCGCTATCGCCAGGCCGATCAGGTGAATGCGCTGCTCCAGCTCGTCGCTGCCCAGCACGAGCCGCACCATCGCGCGCACTACAAACAGCACCGGCAGCACCGGCAACAGCGCCAGCGCAATCTTCAACAGCTCGCTGTGCACCCGCGGCAGCAGCGGCCAGAGCAGGAACATGACCGCGACATAGGCCGCCATCGCGGGCCAGAACTCGCGCTGATAGCGCTGGTGGATGGAACGGGGCTTGTCCAAACGGGAACTCCGGCGGCCAATGTCAAGCAACCTTGACAGTCGCAGCGTACGGAGCATGGCTGCCCGTGTCAAGCGAGCTTTACATTTTCCGATGCCAGCCTGGTCGCATTTGCGAGCTATGCGTGGAAATCACGTGAACAGCTCGTTAAAAAGTGACGTAGTCCGCACTTTTCAATGCCATAATTTGTCAGGGACGGACCACAAGGGATGTGACTGTATAGCCTGCAAACGGGCAAAAACCCTCCCCGAGGGCGGTCAAGCGGCTTGGGAACCGTTTTCAAACAGGACTTGGCACACAGCTTGCTGATGGTTGGGCAGACCCAGCCGCGCGCAAGGCTGCAGTCGGGGTAATGCAGTAGTGCAATTCAGAAGCGCGTCGAACCACTTAGCCAAACCAACACATTGAAAGGAAATACGCATGAACAAGACTCTTCTCTCCGCTGCACTGATCGCCGGTTTCGGCATCGCAGCATTCGCTCCGCAGGCCGCTCGCGCGGTCGACGGCACCGTCACCATCAACGGTAAAATCGAAGCAAACACCTGCGCCATCAACACCCCAGGTGTCGGCTCGAGCTTCACCGTCACTTTGCCGACTGTGCAGAATACCGCGCTGGCCTCCAGCGGCCAGGTCGCCGGTACCACGCCGTTCTCCTTTGTGCTGACCGGCTGCACCGGTATCACCGCTGGCAACATCAGCACGGACTTCCAGTCACCGGCAGCTAATGTTCTGCCCGACGGCAACCTGAAGAACACCGGCACCGCCACCCTGGTCGAAGTACAGGTACTGAATAACAACGGCGCGGCTGTCCTCCTGAACGCAGCTCCCGGCGCGCAGAACGCCACCTCTGTTGCCGTCACCGCTGGCGCCGTCGGTGCCACGCTGCCCTACTACGCCCAGTACTACGCTACCGGTGCGTCCACGGCCGGCACTGTCGCCACCACGGTGCAGTACTCGATCACGTATCCGTAAGTACTTGGCATTACCGCGCTGCTGCGGCCGGATCACCGGCCGCAGCACGCCTTGCCGGCACCACTGCCGGCGTCATGGGATCCCACGATGAGAAATCTGGTTTGCTCTCTCGGAGCGGCATTGCTGACATTCTGTCTGTCCGCGACCGTCGCACATGCCAATGTGTTAATCGCTGGCACCCGCGTGGTGTTTCCAGCCGAGGACGGTGAGGTCACCGTACGCCTCACCAACGACAACAATCGTCCGGCGCTGGTCGAGGCCTGGATCGACAGTGGCGATGTGAAATCCACGCCCGACAAGGCCACCACGCCGTTTCTGATCACGCCGCCGCTGTTCCGCATGGAGGCGCACAAGGAGCAGAGCCTCCGCATCATCGCAACACCGGCACCATTGCCGAGTGATCGCGAGTCGCTGTTCTGGCTCAACGTGCTGGAAATCCCACCCAAGCCCACCACGGCGGAGACGCAAGGCAAGAACATTCTGCAGTTCGCGATCCGTTCGCGACTCAAGCTTTTTTATCGCCCGGCTCACCTGCCGGGTGACGTGCAAAAGGCGCCTGAACAGGTGACCTGGAAGGTCGTTGCCGACGGCCAAGGCTATGCGCTGGAAGTCCATAATCCCACGCCATACCACATCACTTTCGTGCAACTGTCGCTGGATGTCGGTGGCAAGCACTATACCGCTGCCAGTGGCATGGTCGACCCGCTCGGCAGCCTGCGTCTGGCAATCAAGGGGCTGACCCAGAGTCCGGCCACCGGCACACCGATCGCCTACAACATCGTCAATGACTATGGTGCAACGACTTCCTACAAGGGCAGCGTCACGCCATGAGTGTAAGGCACACAACACGTCACGCGGCACGTCTGCGCAGACCTGTCGTGTGCCGTCAGGTTTTGCTGTGCGCGCTGATAGCCGCAGCGTTGGCGGGCTGGGTGAGCAGTGCAATAGCCAACCCTGCTGCCGTCAGTGCAGACGCATCGGGTGCAGCAGATGCCGCAGCTTCGCCGGCCGCTACCGGCGCGGATGCGAGCGGCGCCGACGCCAATGCAACGGATGCCCAATTCGACCGCAGCCTACTGTCCGGTGCCGGTCAAAACACTACTGATCTCGCTCGCTTCGAGCACGGCAACCCGGTGTTGCCAGGCAACTACAACACGGACATCTATCTCAACACGGTCTGGGTCGGCCGCAGCGACGTGCGTTTCGCCGCCGCTTCCGCCAAAGCCAGTGCGACCGCGTGCGTGGATCGCCAGCTGCTCGACCAGCTGGGTCTGCATCCGGACAAGCTGTCTGCCGAGTTAGTGACGGAACTGAAGGATCCGGCCGCCTGCGTGAACATTGGCAGCCTGATCCCCGGTGCCACGATGACCCTGGATCAAGCCGACCTGCGGCTGAACACCAGTGTGCCGCAGGCTTATATGATGCAGATGCCACGCGGTTATGTAAGCCCGGAATACTGGGATGCCGGCGTACCAGCGGCCCTGCTCAATTATAACTTCAACAGCTATCACACCAGTAACGCGGACCTGAGTCAGACCACGTCCTTCCTGAGTCTAAATGCGGGTTTCAATCTGGGCCTTTGGCATTTCCGCGAGGATTCAAACGTCATCTCGCAGTCGGCCACGACCGGAACACCGGCACATACGCAATGGCAGAACCTCGATACCTACGTGCAGCGTGATCTGCCATCGCTACGCGCGCAGCTGACGCTGGGCGACTCCTACACCGACGGCCAGGTATTCAACAGTTATGCGCTGCGTGGCATACAACTCGCCACCGACGATCGCATGTTGCCGCAATCGTTGCAGGGCTACGCGCCGATCGTGCGCGGCGTGGCCCAGACCAATGCCATGGTGACCGTACGCCAGAACGGCGTGCTGATCTACCAGACCACGGTTGCTCCCGGCCCGTTCGAGATCAAGGATCTCTACCCGACCGGTTACGGCGGCAGCCTGGATGTAACGGTGACCGAAGCGGATGGTCGCGTCAGCAAATTTTCCGTGCCCTACGCGTCGGTAGTGCAGCTGCTGCGGCCAGGCATCACGCGTTTTGATATCGCTATTGGTCAGTTGCGTAATTTGCCGATCGAGCATGAGCCTGCCGTCGTGCAGGCTGCCGTGCAGCATGGCTTCAGCAACCTGTTCACCGGTTATGCCGGCATTGTCGGTTCGCAAGGCTACGCGGCGGCATTAGTCGGCACCGCGCTCAACACACGCTATGGCGCGCTCGCCTTCGACGTTACCCAGGCGCGTGCGCAGATTCCGGGTTACGCCACCCAGTCCGGCCAGAGCATACGACTGAGCTACAGCAAACTCTTTCCGGATACCAAAACCTCACTCACGGTCGCTGCTTACCAGTATTCGACCAGCGGCTACTTCAACCTGACCGATGCGGCAGTGGCTCGAAATGACGCACGTGTTGGCATCAACCCGTTCGATTACACGGCAACCGTAGCGCAGACGACTGTCGATGGCGAGCCCGCGTCGAGCCTGCTCACGCCAGGCGAGCAGACTGCACTAGGTGGCACCAGCACGGTCGTCACTACTACAGGGCTGGAACGACCGCGCAGCACGTTCTCGATCAGCATGAGCCAACAGCTGGGCATGCATGGTGGGTCGTTTTACGCCAGTGGTTCCGTTAGCGATTACTGGAATACCCTTGGCACCAATACCCAGTTCCAGATCGGCTACGGCAACTCGTTCCACCGCTTGAGCTACAGCCTCTCCGCCACGCGTACACTCGATTCGCAGGGACGTAACGACAACGAGTATCTACTCAGTGTCACCATCCCCTTGGGAACCAGCCCGCACGCACCGAATTTCATGCTCAACCTGACCCACGACCAGCAAAGCGGCGCGCAGGATCAGGGAATGATCAACGGCACCCTAGGTGTCGACAACCAGTTCAGCTATGGCGTAACCGCGACGCACGCTGGCGACGACGTTGGCAACTCCGGCAGCGTAAACGGCGGCTATCGCAGCCCGTATGCGGTGATCGACGCCAGTTACGGCGAGGGCAGCGGCTATTCGCAAGCCGGGTTGGGTGTGAGCGGTGCCGTGGTCGCACATCCGGGCGGCATCACGTTCGGTCAGCCGATCGGCGACACCGTCGGCATCGTCTACGCACCGGGCGCGGACGGCGCGCGGGTGATCAATGCCTCGGGCGCGCGTGTCGACCGCTTCGGCTATGCCTTGGTGCCCTATCTCATGCCTTACACCCTCAACACCATCCAGATCGACCCCAAGGGGCTACCACTGGATGTACAGCTCGATGCCACCAGCGCGCAGGTGGCGCCACATGAGGGTGCGGTGGTGATGCTGAAGTTCAAGACTGAGAGCGGCCGCACACTCATCGTGCGCGCGCACCTCAAGAATGGCGAGGCACTGCCCTTTGGCGCCGAAGTATTCAACGAAAAAGATGTTTCACTGGGCGTGGTTGGTCAGGCCGGGCAGATTCTGCTGCGTGGCATTGGACAAACCGGCCAGCTGACCGCACGCTGGCAGGACGACAGCGGGGCAAACCTGTCCTGCTCGTTCCCCTACACACTCGCAGCGCATGCCAAAGGACAGCAAGCAAAGAGCTACGAAGAAATCAACGCGACCTGCTCGCAGCCGACCGTCGTTGCGGTCGGCGGGAGTGGCGCATGATGCTGGAACCCATTCGTGTGCCGCACGGCAACAGCTTGTGCGGCACACACGCCAAACCAGATTCGTTTGCTACAACGAGGGTCACCATGTCACGGTCTAGCGTGCTCCTTGCGTGGATTGGTGCTGCTGCAGGCTTACGGCGTATCAGCGGCCTGCTGCTGGCTATGTTGATGCTTGCCTTTATGCCGACCGGCGCTAAAGCCAATTGCACTACCACCGGCACTACACCCGTAACCTTCACTCCAACGGCCACGATTACAGTCTCGTACAATGCCGCCGTCGGCACCGTGCTGTATACATCACCCTATATAGTCCCAACCAACCCACCGACAGTGACATGCACTGGAACAACCAACTATGGAGTAATTGATACTGTCGGGACAACACCTGGCGTGACTGCAACCGTTTACCCAACGAGCGTCTCAGGTCTCGGCTACAGCCTCACTCATGACAACACCACCACTTATCTCTATCCATATCCCGGCACCCAGTTGGCGGCAGGCTCATATACCGCGAATGAGACCTCCTCTTTGCAATTGATCAAAACGGGGCCCATTGTAAGTGGCAGTGTCTTACCCGCCGGAGAGATTGGATACTGGAAGTTCGACGTGAACCAAACCGTTGAAACTTTCACGCTGGCGAATTCGGTGACCATCATCGACCCGGCCTGCTCGGTTAACACCACTCCAATCAACGTCACCCTGCCAACCGTGCAAACAAGCTCACTGAATGCTGTCGGAGCTACGGCAGGATCCACACCTTTCACCATTGCACTAACCTGTTCCAGCGGCGCGACACTGGATATTCAATTGAATTACGCAGGTACGGCATCCGGCATAACGGGTGTTCTGACCAAGACTGCCGGCACCTCTGCCGGTGTAGGTGTGCAATTGCTCGACCAAAACTCGAATCCGGTGGTTTTCGGCAACACAACCGTAGTGGGTGCCACACCTACCGGTACGCTGAATATTCAATACTATGCGCAATACTATCGAACCGCGGCAATTACGGCAGGTACGCTGACAGCATCGGCTACTTTCACCTTGTCCTACCAGTAATCTGGCGATATGCGGCACAACCGATATGCGCCCATCGGGCAGATAATCAGAAGCTCGTGAGTTGAAGTTGTGAATTGAAGTTGGAGTACCTTATGAAAAATATATTCATATCTATCGCATTGATGGTGTTTGCCAACCTTGCTTATGCGCAAGCATCGGCGCATCAAAAAATGACGAGTACAGTTGTTAATACTCCGTCCAGCAACCAAGCCAACATACCCAACTTTCCCGGCGTTATACCCAATGCGCCTCAGAAAATGGGAAGCGCGACCTCCGCGCCAATACAGCAGGGCAACAAGACAACCAATCCCCAGACCACCAGTGGTAGTCAGGGTCGCAGGGTTTGCCGTACGGTCGGCTCGACTGTCTACTACTGCCTCTGATTGGGGCCGCCGCAGCTCAACGCGACGAAATGTACTTCTCACGCCGGATCTGCGGCACCGGCAAGCCAAATTCCTTTAGCGCGGCGAATGCGGCGTCGACCATGTTCGGGTTGCCACACAGGTAGGCAATGTCGCGTTCGGCACTCGGCAGAAGTTCGGCCAGCACGTTCTGCACGTGGCCGCTGCGGTCGGTGCTGCGCGATATGTCGCGTGGTTGGCGGCTAAGGCAACCATGGAAGATGAAGCCAGGGTGTTGTTGCGCGAAAGCCTCGAACTCTTCGCCGTAGAGCAGCTCGGCTTCGGTGCGGGCGCCGTACAGCAACACTACTTCGCGGCCGCCTTTTGCCAGCAGTTTTTCGATCTGCGGCAGCATCGCGCGGTACGGGGTGACGCCGGTGCCGGTGGCGAGCAGGAGATAGCGCGGATGGGTGTCGGCGTCCTGCAGGCAGAAGCGGCCGTAGGGGCCGCTGGCATCGATGACGCCGCCGTTTTCGAGACCGCCCAGCAACTTGGTGGCCGCGCCGCCCTCGACATAGCTCACCGCGATCTCGATGCGCTGCACCGGCGAGCTGCCATCACCGATAGTAGCCACCGAGTAGCTGCGCTTGGTCGCGGTGCCGTCGTCGTAGTGAAAGTGCACCTGCAGGAACTGGCCCGGCACGAACGCCAGCGGCTGGCCGTCGACGCGCTCGAACACGAGGTGGCGCACCGTGGGGACAAGCATGCGGCTGTCGACGAGGCGGAGCTGGAAGTGGTCGGCCATGTAGCGGATTCCGGGACAGTGAGTGCACCGGCAGGGACCGGGCAGTGGCATCAAGCCCGCTATAATAGGTGGCTGCGAGCCACCGACCAAGCTGCATGGCACGCTCGGCCACCTGTTTTGCCGGTGCCAGCCATGCCCATGCAGCTGGTTTCCCTCGGCTTTCCCTCATCCGGCGTCATCCATGACCTCAACTCCCGCACTCGTTGTCGACAACCTGCGCAAGACCTACAGCAACGGCGTGGAGGCCCTCAAGGGCATCTCGCTGACGGTGCAGCCCGGCGATTTCTTTGCCCTGCTCGGCCCCAACGGCGCCGGCAAATCCACCCTGATCGGCATCCTGTCCTCGCTGGTGAACTCCAGTGGCGGCGATGCGCAGGTGTTCGGCGTGTCGGTGAACAAGCAGCGCAGCGAGGCGATGCGGCTGATCGGCCTGGTGCCGCAGGAAATCAACTTCAACCAGTTCGAGAAGCCATTCGACATCTGCGTGAACGAGGCCGGTTTCTATGGCATCCCGCGCAAGATTGCCGCCGAGCGCGCGGAGAAGTACCTGAAGGAACTGCGCCTGTGGGACAAGGCGCAGATGCAGGCACGCACGTTGTCTGGCGGCATGAAGCGACGCCTGATGATCGCCCGCGCGATGATGAACGAGCCGAAGCTGCTGATCCTCGACGAACCGACCGCGGGCGTGGATATCGAGATTCGCCGTTCGATGTGGCAGTTCGTCAGCGGCATCAACGCGGCCGGCACCACGGTGATCCTCACCACGCATTACCTGGAAGAAGCCGAGTCGCTGTGCCGCAATATCGCGATCATCGACCACGGCACGATCATCGAGAACACCAGCATGAAGCGCCTGCTGGCAACGCTGGATGTGGAGACGTTCGTGCTGGACGTCACCGCCATGCCCGACGAACTGCCCAGCCTGCCCGGCGTCACTCTGCGTCGTCGCGACGAACACATGCTGGAGGCCGAGATGGCCCGCTCGCATGACCTCAACTCGCTGTTCGCGGCACTATCCACGCACGGCATCATGGTGACCTCGATGCGCAACAAGACCAACCGACTGGAGGAACTGTTCGTGCGGCTAGTGGAAGGTGGCCGCAACGGCCAGGAACACGCGGGCAAGGAGCAGGCAGCATGAGCAATACCGCCGCCAACCTGGTCGCCCTCAACACCATCGTGCGCCGCGAGATCGTGCGCATCGTACGGATATGGACGCAGACGCTGATTCCGCCAGCAATCACCATGACGCTGTATTTCGTGATCTTCGGCAAGCTGATCGGTAGCCGTATCGGCACGATCCAGGGCGGCTTCAGCTACATGCAATACATCGTGCCTGGCCTGGTCATGATGAGCGTGATCAACAACTGCTACGCGAACATCTCCAGCTCGTTCTTCGGCGCCAAGTTCAGCCGCGCAGTGGAGGAGATGCTGGTATCACCGATGCCGAACTGGGTGATCCTGCTCGGCTATGTGACCGGCGCGGTGGCGCGTGGACTGGTGGTTGGTGCGATGGTGCTGGGCATCGCCTTGCTCTTCACTTCGCTGCATGTGGCGCACCCTTTCATCACCTTCCTGTCGGTGCTGCTCGGCGCCACGATTTTCTCGCTGGCCGGCTTCGTCAATGCGGTCTACGCGAAGAAGTTCGACGACATCGCGCTGGTGCCGACCTTCATCCTGACCCCGCTGACCTATCTAGGCGGCGTATTCTATTCGGTGAACATGCTGGGCGAACCGTGGCAGGCGATCTCACGGATCAACCCGATCCTGTACATGGTCAATGCGTTCCGCTTCGGCGTACTCGGCATCAGTGACGTGCACGTCGGTGTCGCGTTCCTGGTGATGCTGGGCTTCGTGGCCGGGTTGTCGATCGTGGCGCTGCAGTTGCTCAAGCGCGGCGTCGGGCTGCGTTCGTAACGCATGCGCGTCAACAAATACATCAGCGAAGCCGGCCTGTGCTCGCGCCGCGAGGCGGATGATCTATTGATCGCCGGCCGCGTCACCATCAATGGTGAAGTGGTCTCGACGGGCGCCAAGGCACTCGAGGGCGACGAAGTGCGCGTCGATGGCGAGATCGTGCGTGCACGCATCCTCGCCGCCACACCGGCGGCGAAGAAGGCGGTGTATATCGCGCTGAACAAGCCGGTCGGCATCACCTGCACTACCGATCACGGCGTCGACGGCAACATCATCGACTTCGTCGACCATCCGCAGCGGATCTTCCCGATCGGGCGGCTGGACAAGGATTCCGAAGGGCTGATCCTGCTGACCAGCAACGGCGATATCGTCAACGAGATTCTGCGTTCGGAGAACCACCACGAGAAGGAATACCTCGTTGCGGTGAACAAGTCGGTCACCGACGAATTCCTCGCCGGCATGGCCAAGGGGGTGCGCATCCACGGCCAGATGACCCAGCCGTGCCGCGTGCGCCGGATCGCCAAGTACGGTTTCTCGATCGTGCTGACCCAGGGCCTGAACCGGCAGATCCGCCTGATGGCCGCCGCGTTCGGCTACCGCGTGACCCAGCTGCGCCGCGTGCGCATTGTCAACGTGAAGCTCGCCCACCTGAAGGTCGGCCAGTGGCGCAATCTCACGGAAGCGGAGCTGAAAGGGCTTCTGCCCGGGCGCATGCAGTGGTAAGTGTGACTTGGTGGCCTTACGCCGCCGGCAGACTCTGCAGATCCCAGCGCGGATAAACCTGCACCGAGGCGTCCTGATGCTGGCCGCTGGCCAGCCGGATCGCGCCGGCCAAGGCGATCATCGCGCCGTTGTCGGTGCAGAAGTCCATCCGCGGGAAGTACACCTGGAAGCCGTCCTTCGCAGCGGCTGCGGCCAGTTCGCTGCGCAATCTTCGGTTTGCGCCGACGCCGCCTGCGATCACCAACCGCTGCGCACCGCTGGCCTGCAAGGCGCGTCTGCACTTGATGATCAGCGTGTCGACGATCGCCTCCTCGAACGCGCGGGCGATGTCGGCGCGGGTCTGTTCGCTCTGATCCGACTTCTGCCAGGCCAGCAGCACCTGGGTCTTCAGGCCGGAGAAACTGAAATCCAGCCCGGGCCGGTCGGTCATCGGGCGTGAGAAGCGAAACGCCCCGGGCCGACCCTGTTCGGCCAGCTTGGCCAGCGCCGGACCACCCGGATACGGCAAGCCCATCAGCTTGGCGGTCTTGTCGAACGCCTCACCGGCGGCATCGTCCAGCGTGTCGCCGAGGATGGTGTACTGGCCGATCGCCTTGACCTCGACCAGCATGGAATGGCCGCCGGACACCAACAGCGCCACGAACGGCGGTTCCGGCGGGTTTTCCTCCAGCAGCGGCGCCAGCAGGTGACCTTCCATGTGGTGTACCCCGATCGCCGGTACACCCAGCGCCCAGGCCAGTGCGCGCCCGGCGGAAGCCCCCACCAGCAAGGCACCAACCAGGCCGGGGCCGGCGGTATAGGCCACCCCGCCCAGGTCCTGCACGGTCATCCCGGCCTCGGCCAGCGCTTCGCGGATCAGCGGCAGCAGCTTGCGTACGTGGTCGCGGCTGGCCAGTTCCGGCACCACCCCGCCGTAGTCGGCATGCAGCTTGATCTGGCTATATAAGGTGTGCGCCAGCAGTCCACGACCCGGCGCATCCGGCTCCCAGCGCAGCAGGGCCACCCCGGTTTCATCGCACGAAGTCTCGATGCCCAGCACCGGGCCGGTTACCGGCTTGTTCGCCACCTTTGAAAATTCTGTGATATCCACGGTATAATTCGCGGCTCGCCCTATTTGACAGTCCCGTACATGCGGGCAGATTACCACTCGGAGTTTCCATGCCCAACGTAAAAGTTCGCGAGAACGAGCCGTTCGAGATTGCACTGCGTCGTTTCAAGCGTACCTGCGAGAAGGCCGGCGTCCTGGCTGAAACGCGCAAGCGTGAGTTCTATGAGAAGCCGACCCAGGAGCGCAAGCGCAAGCGCGCTGCCGCGGTGAAGCGTCACCTGCGTCGCCTGTCGCGTGACGTCTCGCGCAAAGTCCGCCTGTACTGAGTTTCCCCCTGATCTGCCGCTTCGTCGGTGGATCCAGCAGCGCTCCGGCGCTGCATGCACAGGAAACGCGGTCGGCGCGGGTTCTCGCAGCCACCGCAAGCACTCGGCTTCGATCTGGCCGGTGTTGTCCCCTCAGGACAACGCCGGCTTCGTCGTTTCCGTAGAATGGATTTCCCCCTATCTCCCGAGGCTCCCGGCATGACGCTCAAGCAGCAGCTCACCGAAGACATGAAAAACGCCATGCGCAGCGGCGAAAAGCACCGGCTGGGGGTGATCCGGCTGATGCTGGCCGCGATCAAGCAGCGCGAGGTGGACGAGCGGATCGAGCTGGATGACGTGCAGATCCTCGCCACGCTGGAAAAGATGCTCAAGCAGCGGCGCGACTCGGTCAGCCAGTTCGATGCCGCCCACCGCGAGGATCTGTCCGCGATCGAGCGTGCCGAGATGGTGGTCATCGAAACCTACTTGCCGAGCAAGCTGAACGAGGCGGAGATCGACGCCTTGATCGCGGCCGCGATCAGCGACACCGGCGCCAGCTCGGCCCGCGACATGGGCAAGGTGGTCGCCGCGGTGAAGGAAAAGGCCGCCGGCCGCGCCGACATGGCCGTGGTGTCCGGCAAGATCAAGGCAAAGCTGGCCGGTTGAGGCTTCCACCGGTTCTTGCTGTCGGCAGGATCACCGCCAGTACCGCCACAAGCCGGCGATGCATCCCGTTCACATCCAGCCCGTTACAAAAGCGCACTTGGCTTGCCGGGCAATCTTCCTGCCGCGCAGCCGCTCATCGCCGCAGGAGAAACGCATGATCAAGTGGGCCATCATTTTCGCCATCGTCTCGCTGGTCAGCGGCTGGCTCGGTTTCGGTGGAATCTCCGGCGCCACGGCAACCATCGCCAAGGTGTTGTTTGCGTGCTTCGTGATCCTGTTCCTGCTGGCCGTGCTGGCGGTGATCGGCGTGATCCACCTTTTCTGACGACGAATTGTCGTCATCAGGCCGGCGCACGCCATTGCATGCGCCGGTGATCCGGTACCCGCCCCTGCCGATTGGCAAGCGTCGAGCGGCGTTCGCCGGTGACCTCGAAGCCCAGTCGCTGGTATAGCCGCTGGGCATCCGGGTTGGTCGTCGCCACATCCAGTATCACCGGATCCCGAGGGGCAGCCCGCGTCGTATCGAGCAGGTGGCCGACCAGGGCCGAGCCGAAGCCATGGCCGCGCCATGACGGGCTCACCGCCAGATGTGCCAGATAATGCATGGCGCCAGTCGGTGGCGGGATCACCGACTCCACCCTCAGGCCACGCGCGATCACCCCGGTCGCATGGCGCCAGCCGTAATGACCGAGGATCTGGCGCGCTGCCGCCAGCGTGAACGGCCATTTCGTGGCGCCACCATAGCCAGCGCCGACCGCCACCACTGCGCCATCCAATTCACCCACCACATGATTGCGCCAGCCAAACTCACCGGCACCGTCGGTGAATGCCTGGCGCAGGAACGCCTGCGCATCGCTATATCCCGGTACGGCGAAAACGTAATCGAACGCCGCCGGACCGGAGCTGTGCATCAGCGGTACCGCCTGCAGCGCATCCTCCGGTGCTGCCGGCCGAAACTGCACCGCTTTATGTCCAGCCTGATGCATCAGGGACCTCATAATGAGCAACCGGGAGTTGTCCGGGATGCTAGCTTGACGAACACGCGAGTACGGTCCCGCACCGGCAGATTGGCCGGGTTGCCCACTGCATTGGCCGACTCGCCCCCGTCGCCGCGGTGCAGGCCCTAAACTAGGGCGCTTATGCGCGGCCTGATTCCCGACAGTTTCATCGATGAACTGCTTGCCCGCGTCGACATCGTCGACGTGATCGAGCGGCGCGTGCCGCTGAAGAAGGCCGGGCGCGAATGGACTGCCTGCTGCCCGTTCCACAACGAGCGTTCGCCGTCGTTTTACGTCAGCCCGGCCAAGCAGTTCTTCCACTGCTTCGGTTGCGGCGCGCACGGCAGCGCGGTGAAGTTTCTGATGGACTACGAGCGGCTGGAGTTTCCCGACGCGGTCGAGGAACTGGCGCAGACGGTCGGCTTGAAAGTGCCACGCGAAGGCGGTCGCGAGGCCGCACCGCGCGAGGACAAGACCGACCTGTACGCGCTGCTGGATGCGGCCGCCGGCTGGTATGAGGGCGAGCTGCCGCGCAGTGCCGAGGCGCAGGCGTACTGCAAGAAACGCGGGCTGGACGCGGAAACCATCAAGCAGTTCCGGCTCGGCTGGGCGCCGGCCGGCTATGACGGTGTGATCAAGGCACTGGGCAGCAGCGAGCGGCGCATGCAGCTGCTCAACGAGGCCGGCATGGTCGCCAGCAGCGAGCGTGGCAGCAAGTACGACCGCTTCCGCGAGCGGCTGATGTTCCCGATCCTCGACCGCCGCGGCCGGGTGATCGCATTCGGTGGAAGAGTTTTAAGTTCGGAGCAGTCGCCGAAATATCTGAATTCGCCCGAGACACCGCTGTTCCACAAAGGGCGTGAGTTGTTCGCGCTGTGGCAGGTGAAACAAGCCAATGCGAATCTGACGCGGATCATGGTGGTCGAGGGCTACATGGACGTGATCGCGTTGCATCAGGCCGGCCTGCCGATCGCGGTGGCCACGCTGGGCACGGCGACCACGCCGGAGCACACCGAGGTGCTGTTCCGCGCTGCGCCGGACGTGGTGTTCTGCTTCGATGGCGACCGCGCCGGCCGTGCCGCGGCATGGAAGGCGCTGGAGTCCGCCCTCCCGCGACTGCGCGACGGCCGCCAGGCGTACTTCCTGTTCCTACCCGATGGCGAGGATCCCGATTCGCTGGTGCGCAAGGAGGGCAAGGACGGCTTCGAGCAGCGCATCAAGCAAGCGATGCCGTTGTCGGACTACTTCTTCAACGAGCTGTCGCACGATGTGGAAATGGGCAGTCTCGATGGTCGCGCGCGACTGGCCGAACGCGCCCGCCCGCTGATCGCGAAACTGCCCGATGGCGCGTTCCGTGACCTGATGGCACAGGAGCTGGAGCGACGCAGTGGCGCCCGTGCGGTATTGCAGGCCGACCCCGCCACGCATCGCGCGGTGCAACGACCGGTCGCCGTGCAGCGCAGCCTGGTGCGCAGCGCGATCTCGTTGCTGCTGGCGCAGCCGGGCGTGGCCGATCAGGTGGAAAGGCCGTACCGCTTCCTGCGCCTGGACAAGCCGGGCGTGGAACTGCTTGCCGAACTGCTCGACATCGCCCGCTCACGTCCCGGTATCAATCCGGCCATGCTGGTCGAGCATTTCGCCGAACGGCCGGAGTACCCGTCGCTGCAGAAGTTGATGGCAGCGATGTCGGTGGGTGAACCGGAACTCCAGCGCATCGAATTCTTCGAAGCGCTGGCCCGGATGGAAGAACAGGCCATCACGCTGCGACGCGAGGCACTGCACGCCAAGATGAGCCAGGGCCCGCTGGACAGCGCCGAAAAAGCCGAACTGCGCGAGCTGTTGGCGGCGCGTGGCCGGCCACCGGTCACTTCAGCCTGAATGTTGATGCTGCAGTGCAGGTCGACTCATCGCTGCCGGCTCATGCAGAGTCGTTGCACATCAACAACAACCCGACTATGGGATCATGCCCCGTTGCCACAATGCGGGTTCGCATGAAGCGCAAGGATATCGATGGATCTGCTTGAACGATTGATCACGATCTTCGCCGAGAACGGTTACCTCGCGGTGTTCATCGCGTTGATGATCTGCGGCGCGGGCCTGCCGTTACCGGAGGACATCACCCTGGTCGCTGGCGGCGTCATCGCCGGACTTGGCTACGTCAATGTGCACGGCATGTTCGCGCTGGCAATGTTTGGCGTGCTGCTGGGTGATTCCGCGATCTTCCTGCTCGGCCATCATTACGGCGCGCGCATGCTGAAGTGGCGGCTGGTGGCACGCATACTCACGCCCAAGCGCTATGCGATGGTGCAGGAAAAATTCGTGCGCTACGGCAATCGCATGCTGTTCATCGCGCGCTTCCTGCCCGGCATGCGCACCACCGTCTACATCACCGCCGGCACCAGTCATCGCGTGTCGTTTACGCGCTTCCTGCTGATCGACGGATTGGCCGCGCTGATCAGCGTGCCGTTCTGGGTATATCTCGGCTATTTCGGCGCCGACAACCACGAGTGGCTGATGAAATGGGTGCGCCGCGGCCAGGGCAGCCTGTGGGCGCTCGTCGGCCTGGTCGTATTGGCCGGGCTGGTGCTGTGGTGGCGGCATCGGCACCACGCGCACCGCACCCCTGACTGAACCGGCACGGTGGCATCACGGATCATGACGACGGCGCCGCCACGTCATGCCGATTCCACCAGCCACCGCCGAGCGCCTGGAACAATGCCACGGTATCGGCATAACGGTTCGCACGCGCTTGCGCGAGGCTGATCTCGGCCTGCCGCCAGGTCTGTTCGGCATTCAGCATGGCGATCTCGCTGAGATCACCCAACGCCAGTTGCCGCTGCGC
>Ga0302310_10000226_pt1 | contig 55200 bp, 42 predicted proteins | sample III_Palsa_N1_2_FD_200451 | JGI IMG/M metagenome (GOLD analysis project Ga0302310, IMG submission 200451) | Peat permafrost microbial communities from Stordalen Mire near Abisko, Sweden - III_Palsa_N1_2 | ecosystem: Environmental > Terrestrial > Soil > Palsa > Peat permafrost | place: Sweden...
CTGCCGAGCGCCGATCCAAGGCTGGCCAGGACATGGCTGCTCGCCCACCTGATCGTCGCGGTGCTGACCGAGGATCTCACCGAAGAGATCCTCGATTTTCCCCCCTCAAGAGCCGACGCAAGCGTGCTTCTCACTTTGGAGAGTTTGGCAATCAGCGCGCAGGACGATCCACAACGCGATCTTTCAACGACCGCATCTACCGACAAAACGACGGAAAACGGGTCACATGCGTAAGCGCCTGTCTGAGGGTCCCAGAAAGCGAAAATGCCAATGGGTTGCCCTTAGAGTTGCTTAGGTTCGCGCCTATGGGGCAATAGCCCTTGGCCGCCGGAGGCCCTTTAAACCCCAGCACGCTGACGCAAAAACTTCCGCAACCGCGCAATCGCCGGACTACTCCACCGATCCGCGCGAGCGACAAACCAATAGCTCCCAATCATCACAGGCGTAGTCCCCGGCACAGCCAACTCGACCAAAGCGCCATCAGCCAGATCGCGCCCAACGAGATAGCGGTTAGCCAAAGCCAGCCCCCGCCCCTGCCGCGCAGCGGCGATCGCCAGGTGCGCGTGCCACAACAGCGGCCCCGGTAACGGGCGTTCCACAGTCGCATCCACGGATACGCCATTCTGCGTGAGCCAAGCGCGCCATTGTTCGTGGTGTTCTTCGTGCAGCAGCGGCGCGGTCAGCAGGTCTTGCGGCGAAGTCAGGCGCAGCGTTGCGGCGAGTGCCGGGCTGGTGACGATCATCAGCGGGGGGCGTGCCAGTTCCAAAGCTTGCAGGCCGGGGCCGCCGGGGCGTGGGGGCCAGTCGTCGCCGTAGAAGCGGATGTCGGCGTCGGCTTCGAACTGGGCGATATTGGCGCAGGTGTCGGTCGGGCGCAGTTCGACGGCGTAGCCGGGGTCGCTGCGTTCGAAGTCGGCGAGTTGGTCGGACAGCCATTGCGTGGCGAAGCCGGGGACGGCCCACATGCGCACGCCTTCGCTGGTGCCGGTGGCCATGGTGTCCCGGGTGGCGGCGATCAGGTCGTGGAGCGCGGCGGATACGCGCACGTGGTAGGCGCGGCCTTCGGCGGTCAGTTCCATGCGGCCGCCGGAGCGATCGACGAGCGGGACGCCGAGCCAGTCTTCGAGCGCGCGCAGGTGTCGGCTGACGACGGTATGATCGATGCCGAGGGCCTGGGCGGTGCGGCGGATTCCACCGACGCGGCCGAGCACTTCGAACGCGCGCAGCGCCGCGAACGGCGGCAGCGCGCGCCCGGCATTATCCTGTTGGACCTGTGCCGACCCCACGCCGTCCGCATCGCCGGGCTTGGCAGCCCGGCGTTTTGGCGAGGGGGTCGGCATGGTCAGGCGATCACTTGAGCGTGGCGAGATAGGCAACGAGGTTGGCGCGCGTCGTGTCGTCGGGGATCGAAACGACCATGCGCGTGCCGGGGACCAGCTTCTGCGGCGCTTTCAGGAATGTGTTCAGCGTGGCCTTGTCCCAGGTCAGCTTCGACGCTTTCAGCGCGCTCGAATAGGCGAAACCGGTCGAGGCGGCTTTGCGGCCGACGACGCCATACAGGTTTGGCGCGGCAACGCCGGCCTGGCCGGGCTTGATCGTGTGGCACGCGGTGCACTGGCGGAACGTGGCGGCGCCGGCGGTCACGTCTTCGGCATGCGCAGCGACGGGTGCAATCATCAGGGCGGCGGCAAGAACAAACATTTTCATGCAGATGGTCTCCAGAATTTCAGGTCACAGCAGCGACAGGTAGGTATCGTACTCGAAGCGGTCGATATGGGAAAGAAAAGCTGCGCGATCCTGCCGTTTGCACGCAACAACAATGTCGACAAGCCGCTGCCCGAACATTTCGGCAGCCTTGTCCGACGCGGCAAAGCGCGCGATCGCGGCGCCCCATTCCACCGGCAGCGGTTCGCCCGCGCCGGGATTGAGCGGGTCCTGCGGCGGCGGCGGCATTGTACCGGCTTCAATGCCCTGCAACATCGCGCCGAGCATCGCGCCGAGCGCGAGGTAGGCATTGGCATCCGCGCCCGAAATGCGGTGCTCGATGCGGGTCGCTTTTGCGCCGCCGCCGACTTTGCTGCCATCGATCACGCGGATCGCGGCCGAGCGGTCGTCATGCCCCCACCCGGCCGAGACCGGCGCATGCGCGTCGGGGCGAAACCGGCGGAATGAATTGGCATTGGGCGCGAACGCCAGCATCGTTTCGGGCATCGCGGCAACCAGCCCCGCGACTGCATGAAACAGCACATCTGCCGGCGCGCCCGCGTCGCGATCGGCCAGCACATTGCAGCCGTCCGCATCATTGACGCTGGCGTGGATATGCATCCCGCTGCCCGATGCCTCGCCATACGGCTTGGCCATAAATGTCGCGCCGAACCCGTGTTTCTGCGCAAGGCCGCGCACGATCCGGCGCATCAGCATCGCATCGTCGGCCATCGCCAGCGCATCGGCGCGGTGCAGGATGTTCAATTCGAACTGCCCTGGCCCGGCTTCGCTGATCACGCCATCGGCCGGAATCCCCACCGCGCGCGCGGCCTCCATGATCGCATCGATCAGGCCCTGATGCGCCGCCAGCGTGCTCGTCGACAGCGTATCATTGCGCCGCCAGCTCGCATTCTGCGCGCCATCGGGCGGCACCGGCACGCCGTCCTGCAGCCGGTAAAGATAGAATTCCAGCTCCACCGCAACCACCGGGGTCAGCCCGCGCGCCGCATAACGCGCAACAATAGCCTCCAGCGCGCCGCGCGGATCGGCCACCGCCGGGCCGCCGCTGCCGTCGCGCAAGGCCAGAAACGCCTGCGCCCGGTGCCCGTCGAGCCACGGTATCAGCGCAAACCGCCCCGCCACCGGAAACCCCAGCCCATCGGGATCGCCCGTGCCGAACGCCAGCCCGGCATCGGCGACATCACAGCCCCAGGCATCCTGCGCAAACACCGAGAGCGGGATCGGCAACCCCTTGGCATCGATCGACAGCGCCTTGTCGCGCGCCAGCCACTTGCCCTTGGGCGCGCCGGCAATGTCGAACACAAACGCCTCCACGCCATCGACATGCGGATTGGCGGCCAGGAATGCCGCCATCGAGGACTGTTGGGATGCCATGGTGTGATCACATAATTGATGGGCTTGGTGCTGTCCAGCCGCGCCGGAGGGCTTTAGACGGTGTTCAGCAGGAGGGAGATGTTGCACTATAAGCACCACCACCGCATATTCATCGCCCCGGATTTGATCCCCAGACGCGCCAATTAAACCCAAATTTCCGAATATTCTCCAGATCCCCCAACCCCCGCTCATGCTGAGCTTGTCGAAGCACGCGCGCAAGGTCAGTACCGGGCGCCCGGTCCAAGTGCCGGGCTGGCCTCAGCGCGCATACTTCGACAAGCTCAGCATGAGCGGGGTGGGAATTTTCCGCACAGCGGCCTGACCTGGCGCATACGGCATGACGAAATTTGTGGAGTTTGCGCCAACCCCCGATGCGGCTATGATCCACCCCCTAAGATCACAGTTGAGTTTATCGCAATGACCCGCCCCCTGCTCGGTATCGTCTGCTGCATCCGCGAATTCGAAGGCGAAACGATCCACCGCGTGATCGATCGCTATCTGCGCGCACCAGCGCGCTGGTCGAACGTCGATGTCGTGCTCGTGCCAGCGTTGGCAGACCTGGCCGACACGCGCAACCTGGCTGCCCGCCTCGACGGTGTCCTGCTGACGGGCAGCACGTCGAACCTCGAACCATGGCGCTACGGCGCGCACGACGGCCACGGCCCCCACGACCCCGATCGCGACGAAACCGCGCTGGCGCTGGCGCGGACGACAATCGACGCAGGCAAGCCGGTCTTCGGCATTTGCCGCGGGTTTCAGGAATTGAACGTGGTCTTCGGTGGCACACTGCAACACCTGCCGCCCGCCGCGCAGCCAATGCACCACGCGCCACCGGGCATTTCGACCGAGGCGATGTTTGCCCACCACCACCAAATTACACCGGTCGCCGATGGCGTGGTCGCGCGCACATTGGGCGCGGCGCCGATCACGGTCAATTCGGTGCATTATCAGGCGGTCGACACCCTGGCGCCTGATCTGGTCGCAGAGGCCCACGCACCCGACGGCCTGGTCGAGGCATTTTCCGCCCGCGTCGGCCACTCACAGATCCTGGCAGTGCAATGGCATCCCGAATGGGACGCCGATCACAACCCCCAATCACGCTGGTTTTTCAGCGCACTGGGCGAAGCAATGCGCGCTTAATAAACGAAACGCCCTTTGCTCCAGTGAGGGGCAAAGGGCGTTCAGTGAGGGAACCATATCTGTTTGCAAGCGAGGGGGGATACGCTTGCTTAGGTGAAATGCCCGTCCGCGCGACAGGTTCCGCGCTCTCGTAAAATTTCTTGGATCAGACAACCAGCGCTGGCTGATGATGCCGGGTCTGCGCGATCGACCCGATCAGCACCAGCGCCGCGACCACGCCGAACGCGCCGGCAATCATGAACGCAGGGTCATAGCGCCCGAATTCCTGCCGCACGAGCCCGGCACCGAATGCCGCCGTCGCCGCGCCCAACTGGTGCCCGACATTGACCCAGCCATAGACGATCGGCGCCTCACGCGTGCCGAACGCGCGCGTCGCCAGCGCCAAAGTCGGCGGCACCGTCGCGATCCAGTCCAGACCATAGAACACCGCAAACACCCCCAGGCTCGCCGGCCCGAAATTGCAGAAAGGCAGCACGATCAGGGACAGCCCGCGCAAGCCATAATACGCCACCAGCAACCGGCGCGGATCATAGCGATCGGTCAGCCAGCCCGACGCCGTCGTGCCCACCAGATCGAACAGGCCCATCGTCGACAGCAGACCCGCCGCCGCAACCGGCGCAATCCCGTGATCGCCGCAATAGGCAATCAGATGCGTGCCCACGAGCCCGTTGGTGGTCAGCCCACACACAAAAAACGTGCCGAACAGCAGCCAGAACGTCGGCACGCGCATCGCCCGGTGCAACACGCCGAACGCAAACACCAGCGACGCGCGCGCCGCGATCGGCGCGGCATGCGGCACGTCATGGTCTTCGCCAAACCGCCGCGCCCCGACATCGCGCGGATGCTCGGGCATGAACACCAAGACCAGCGGCACCTGCACCAGGCACGCGCATCCGACCACACGCACCACCGGCAGCCACGCGCCGGCACTGGTCAGCCAGGCCAGAACCGGCAGGAAAATCAACGACCCGGTCGCCGTGCTCGCCGCGAGCACGCCCATCGCGAGCCCCTGGCGCTTCGCAAACCACCGCGTGACGATCGCCGCGCCAAGCACACTGGCCACCGCGCCACTACCCAGCCCCGAAATCACGCCCCAGGTCAGCATATAGTGCCAACTGGCAGTCATCCACTGGCTGGCCAATGTAGCCAGGCCCATAAGCAGCAACCCGCCCGCCATCGTCCGCCGAATACCCACCGACATCATCAACGCAGCCGCAAACGGCCCGACCAGCCCATACAGCACGATGCCCACCGCCGACGTCGCCGAAACCGTCGCGCGGTCCCAGCCGAAATGCAGTTGCAGCGGCACCATCAGCACGCTGGGCGCCGAGCGCACGCCCGCCGAAACCAGCAGGCCAACGAAAGTAATCGCAAGCACGACGATTGCGCGCTGGCGCCACCATTTGTGTGTCGCGGTCATGGCTGTGCGATGTCGATGGCGTGAATCATGCCCCAGCAATGCGGGATTGCATCGCCGACGACAAGCCCGCAGGCGCACCCGGCATTACGGGATGTTTATGCCCCCGCCATCAAACGCCTTTGAACCTTAAGGCACCTGGCGCCTAGATCATGCCCCAGCCGGAAATGATGGCGCGCGACGACGTGCGCGCCTCGGGGACCCGGCGTGAGGGCATTTCATGAAAGTTTCTACACTCGGTCTCTATACCGGCCTCGTACTCGGCGTTGTGCTGAGCACCGGCGGCACCGCGCTAGCGGCTCCATCCGATGACACAACCGGGCAAGCTTCAACCGCGGCGGCACCCGCGCCAACACCTGCGCCAGCGCCCGGAACGATCACCGATTCCTCGCTGGGCACCAGCGTGATCGGCCGGTTTTTCAATTACCAGGCTGCAGAATGGGGCAAGGCCTCCTCCCCCCTCGCTACCGACCCCAACGCGCCGCCATCACGCCGCGCCGACTGGGCTCCCGCGCCCGAAACATCGCCGCCCTATCCGTTCACCGAATTTTCCTATGGCGGCACGACGCTGCTCGGCGTCAACCGCGCCAATTCGGTCGACAGCCCGCTGATGGTATCGATCGCCGACACCGGCCTGGGCGAAGCGCTGAGCAAGGCGCACATCCAGGTCTACGGCTGGGTCGACGTCGGCGGCAATATCTCGTCCAGCCATGTGCGCCAGGGCAATGCGCCCGCGGCCTACGCCTTCGCGCCCAACACCGTCCTGCTCAACCAGGCGGTCGTCTATGTCGAGCGCACGCCCGACACCGTGCAGACCGATCATGTCGACTGGGGTTTTCGCGTCTCGGGAATCTACGGCAGCGACTACCGCTACACCGCCTCACGCGGCTTCCTGATCGATCGCGGATTCTACCAGCATAACAAGGTCATGGGCTACGACATGCCGATGATCTACGGCGAGCTGTACATCCCCAAGATCGCGCAGGGCCTGATGATCCGCATCGGCCGCTATATCTCGCTGCCCGACATCGAGGCGCAACTCGCGCCCAACAACTACATGTACAGCCACTCGCTGACCTACACCTTCGACAACTACACCAACGAAGGCGTCCAACTGACGTTGGCGGCAACCAAAAACCTGTTCCTGCAACTGGGCTTCAGCGCCGGTTCGGACACCGCGTTGTGGAATGCCAACCAGCACATCCCCAACTATGCCCAAACGGTCACCGCCGCATCATGGGCAGCCAACGGCAATGGCGCGTCGTTCACCGACCCCAACGGCGTACCCTACACCACGATCGCCAACACGCTGTACCCGAACTCCACATTCAAGCGCGACCCGGGCGCAAAACCGTCGATCACCGCCTGCGTGCGCTATCAGAACAATTCCGCGCGCGACAATATCTACCTCTGCGCCGACGCGATCAATTCCGGCATCTGGGGCTACAACAACCTGCAGTGGTTCGGCGGCACCTATTACCACAAATTCTCAGACAAGGCCCACGTCGCCTTCGAAAGCTACACGCTATACCAGAAGAAGGTCGTCAACGTAGACGCCGGATCCCCCGGATATTTCCTGTACTACGGCGGTGGCACCCCGTTCAGCCCACAATTCTACCCATTCAACGGCCCCAGCGGCGCGCAATGCGCCAACCCCACAGCCACCTATTGCACCGCCAAAGTGTTCACCGCGCTATCCTACTGGAACTACCAGGTCACTCCGCTCGACAACCTGTCGTACCGCGCCGAATACTACAACGACGAACAGGGCCAGCGCACCGGCCAGAAATCGCGCTACTGGGAAATGGCCGTCGGCCTGCAGCACTGGTTTTCGCCACAGATCGAAGTCCGCCCCGAAATCGCGTATTACCGCTCGCTCGATGCCAACGCGTTCAACATCGACCTGGCCACCGGCGATGCCAGCCAGGCAAAGAACCACCAGTTGCTGCTATCAGGTGATGTCATCATGCATTTCTGATCGCGGCGTGCGTTTAAGGGCCTCCGGCGGGCAAGGGCCAGGGGCCCTTGCATCCCGTTACCGTCCGCGTTGGTGCGCTTGTTCGGCGGAACATCCCGCCGCTGCGTCGGTAGACCATAAGGCCGCTGCGCGGCGGGACGCAATGGCCCGAACAGCGCGCAGTTCAAGACGGTAACGGGTCCCTAGGGCAATGGCCCTAGGCCGCCGGAGGCCCTGACTAAAATCGCACCATCAGGCAGCGCGGCGTGTCTGATCCAACTGGATCAGCACCGCGCCCGCCGCCGCAACCAGCCCGGTAATCGCCACCGCATGCCAGCCGCCTTTCGCCCACGCCAGCGCCGCTGCAAACGACCCCAGGGCGCCGCCGACAAACATCACCGACATGAATACTGTGTTCAACCGCGCGCGCGCCTCCGGCCGCAGGGCATAAACGACATGCTGGTTCGAAACGAGCGCCACCTGCACGCCAAAATCGAGCAGGATCACCCCGACAACCAGCCCGGCCAGCGCGTTCCAGACATAAAACACCAGCCACGAGACCAGCACCGTCACCGCGCCCGCCACGATCAACGGCCGCGATCCATGGCGATCGGCCACGCGCCCGGCGAGCGGCGCCGCGCCCACGCCGACCACGCCGATCACTCCGAACAACCCGGCCGCACCCGACCCCAGCGCAAAGCGCGGTTCCTGCAAATGCAGCGCCAGCACCGACCAGAAAATCGAAAACGCGCCGAACAGCAGCCCCTGGCTCAACGCCCCGCTGCGCAATTCGGGATAGGCCCGCCACAATTCACCCAGCGACCCGATCAGGTCCCGATATCGCAACCCGCCAGCGGGCCGGCTGACCGGCAGACGCACCGCCATCAGCCCCCCGGCAAACAGCGCCAATGGCACCGCCAGCCCGAACATCACCCGCCACCCCGCATGCGCGCCAACCAGCCCGGAAACTGTCCGGCTGAGCAAAATCCCGCACAACAGCCCCGACATCACACTGCCCACGACCGCCCCGCGCCGTTCCGTCGGCGCCAGCGTCGCGGCCAGCGGCACGATCTGCTGCGCCACCGTCGCGGCCGCACCCACGGCGGCCGCCGCGACCAGCAACAACCAGGCCGAAGGCGCCACGGTCATCAACGCCAGCGCCAGCGCCAACACGACGAACTGCGCGACAATCAACCGCCGCCGCTCCACCAGATCGCCCAGCGGCACGACCACGACCAGCCCCACCGCATACCCCAATTGCGTCACCGTCGGCAGCATCGCGGAAAGCGCGCCCGGCATGTCGTGCTCGATCAGGCCGAGCATCGGCTGATTGTAATAGATATTCGCCACCGCCATGCCGGTCGCCGCCGCCATGGCCAGCGTCGGGACGCGGCGCGGGGTGTCCGCAGAATGCGCATTGGGGGATTTCATCGTTGGGGGTCCGTATAAAAACTGCAGCCGTGGTCGCCACTGCGTGCCCGATAGCAGGGTCGATCGCCGCGCAGTATACAGATTGCCTATCGATATCCGCGATTTGGGTATGCCGGCGAAATCAATAATGCATGCTGATCGCCAGGTCGAAGCGGCGGCCGCGCGCATCGCCATAGGGGCTGTAGCCGAGCACGGTGTCGTTCACGATCGGCGGGTGCGTGTTCAAGAGATTGCCCACGCCCATGCGAAACCGGACATCGCGCGCAAGCGACCCGGGGGGCAATTCCATCCGGTAGGCCGCGACCATATCGGCATAGGCCTGCGCCGGAATGCGATAGCCGGGCGTGGTCAGAAAGCGCAGGTCGCTGGCCGCCGCAGCCGGCAGTGCGACATAGCGGTTATAGAATTGCCCGTTTACGTTCAGGTTGAACTGGCCATGTTCCCAGTCGATCCCGGCATTGCCACGCCATTTCAACGGACCATCGTCGAACCCGACATAGGACATGGCCGGCAGCCCGGGCGCCAACTGGCGGGTCAGCCGGGGTTGCCAGGTCGCCAAGGCGCGAAACCCCAGCGTATCCCTGGCGCTTATCGGCAGCCGCCAATTCGCATTCATATCGACCGCATCGAGCCGGGTGCGACCGATGTTGAGCGCCGTGGTGTCAATTTGCGTGACGACGCCGCCGGTATATCCGGCGGCCATGTCCTGCGCAGTCAGCGGCGCGCGGGTGACGCGGCCGGGGTAAAGGCTTGTATTGGCCATGAAATAGGCAAAGTCGTTCTGATACGCCGTGCTGATCTCGTTGTGTTTGTCGATATGCGTATAATCGACCGACACGCGCGGCCGCCGGCCGCCATCGGGGTTCACCACAAAACCCGCCGACAAAGTCCGTGCCGTTTCCGCCTTCAGATTGGCCGAACCGCCGTCCACCGCAATGATATCCTTGCCATTGCCGATCCGCGTGTCGCCCCGCAGCGGATCGAGCGCGCCCGAAAACGTCAGATACGCGGTCTGGCGCAGTTGCTGGGCGGTCGGCGGCAGGCTGCCCGTGGCAAGGCTGGCGCGCAGCATCACCTGGCGCAGCGGAAACAGGCGCAGGCCGGCGGTATAAGCCAGCGTATCCTGGCGCACGCTGATCGTACTGGCATTGGCGACGGTGCTGGTGCTTTGCGGCGCGCGCGATCCCGAACTGTCGAAGCGCAGGGCCAATTGCAGCTCCAGCCCACGCAACGGCGCAAAACCATGGTCCCTGGCGACAAGCGGCGCACGCAATTCCCCATAAAGCGACGACACGGCCTGCTCAAATCCGGCCCAGACCAGCGGATGGGACCCTGCCTCGGCAAACGTGGCTTCGCTGGCATCGGGCGTGCTTTCGGTGCGACGTTCGGCCAGCAGGGTCAGCGCGGTCGTGCCGGCGCCGGTCGTTACCAGCGGGCCGGCGAAACGGATCGTGGCATCGCGAAACTGATCGCGCAGCACAAAGCCGTATCCACTCGGAATTTTGTAGGCCTGCAAAGCCGCAACATAGCTCGCCCAGTTACCAAAAGGGTTTGGCGCGGGTTCGCCCGCCGCACCGGGCACATCGCGGCTGACGGCGGCGGAAAAATCCTTGTTCAGTGCAAAGCCCGACAGGCTGTCGGCATAGCGCACCCCGCCAAGGCTGAAATTGCCTTCGCCCTGCCACCCACCCGGCAGGCGCACGATCGCCCCGCCGGTAAAACGCCAGGTGCGCAACCGGTTGGTTTCCACCGAGTTGAAACCGGGCGTGGTCGTCGTCACCAGCACGTTTTGCGCAAAGGGATTGCCGGCCGCCGTGGCCAGTACGACATTGTCCGCAACCGCCGCTCCGCCGCGCGCCAACCCGTCGTTGCGCATGTCGATGAAATCCGCGAACCCCTCGATCCGATCGGAAAACCGGTGGCGCGCACTGAACAGCAAACTGGTCACGGAGGTATCGTCGGTCAGCGAATCCTGGGTGCCGCTCGCATCCAGGGGTATCCCGGCCGCCACGTTGCCGGCATTGGCCACAGCGACTGCACCCACGCCGACGCCCGTGCCGCCCGCAGGCAGATACGTGATCGTCGATCCCAGGCTTTGCCCGCCCAGGCCCGGCCTGAGCGACAGATTGCCCTGGCCCAGGCTTCTGACGAGCAGGCCATTCGTGACATGCGACAGCGCGAAACTGGCCGGGCTGCTGGCGGCATTGTTTGCGCGCACGCCAGTCGGATAGTCGCGGCTGGCAAACGGCAGCCCGGTCGACGTGGTGTGCGAAAACACCACCATCACGTCGGTCTGACCCTTGTCCGGGGTAAACCCGACGCGTCCCTCGATACGCCAGACCATCGCATCGCCTTGGCCCGACAGGCCTTGCTCCGCATTCAGGTCGATCCCGCGATAATCGCGCTTGAGCACGACATTGACCATGCCGCCGGTCGATCCCGGGCCATAGATCCCGCCCGCCGTCGCGGTCAGCGTTTCGATCCGCTCGATCGCGATCAGCGGGATGCCGTTCAGGTCGGCCTGAAACAGGTTCGCGACATTACCGGCCGCGGGCACGCCCGGCATTCTGGCGCCGTCGACCAGGATCGTGGTCTGGTTCGCGCCCAGCCCGTTGAGGTTTATTTCGGACCGGTTGGTCGCCATGCTCAGGCCGTTCAGCGAAGGCGGGCTGGCCTCGGCATCCTCTGGCAGGCGCGTGCGCAGCAACTGGTCGACGGTGTCTGCCGGCGTGGCGTCGATGTCGGCCGCGGTGATGACCTGGTAAGGCTGGATGTCGTTCTGGCTGCGCGCGATGTCCACGTTCTGGGTCTTGCGCCCGGTGACGAGAATTTCGGGAATCGCGGGCGGCAAAGGCGCGTCCGGGTCGGCAAAAATGATGATCGTGCCCGCCGCCGTGCGTTCGAAGGCGAGGCCCGATCCGGCCAGTATCACGCGCAAGGCCTGCTCGATCGATGCCGCGCGGACGACAGCAGGGCTGAGCCGTTCACCGACCAGATCAGGCGAAAACAGCAGCCCGGTCTGGGCCTGGATCGACAAATCACGCAAGGCGTTCGCCAGCCGGTCAGGCTTCAGCGACAGGGACAACGTTTGCTGCGCCTGTGCCGCTGTCGCGCATGATGCGATCACCGTGAACGCAACGATAATCAGGCAATATTTGCGAACACCATGCAACGTGTTGACCTCTCAAAGAAAATCATCGTGCAGAGGCGCGCTCACCCAGTCCGGGCCCGGTTTCATGATCTGAAAAATATTACGGATTTACGTGTCGGCCCCAAATACACTGCAAACCATGGCCGAAGATGTTCTTCGCCGGAGTATTGTGCAAGCATAGATTGGCTAATGCTGGATCACGCAGTGCGCCTGATCAATGCGCGGCGCAGCAGGCGATCCTCCAGCGAATAATACAGCGCAATCCGATCGCCCTCCATTACAGTGGACGCAGCAAACGCGATGTCGGTCGATGCACGGTCGGTCGCCGGCGGCGGCACCAGCAGAGGCTCCAGCCCCCGCCCGGTAACGCGCGTGAATTCGGGGTCGAAACTGATCCAGCCGATCCGCCAGCGCGCATCGACAGTCGCCCCGTTATAGAACATCACCGGGTCCTGGCCCACGCTCATCGTCATCGGCCCGGTCGACAGGTGCCAATTGTCCCAACTGTCATCGCGAATGCCGAACGGATCGGGCATGACTTTCCACGGGCCCTCGGCCGTGGGCCCGCGTGCCATGCCGACGCGCGAAGCAGCGATGCGCTTGTGACCATCCCCGCCATGCTCCTTGGCGGCGTATTCGTAGAACAGCCGCCAGTCGCCGCTCGGCGTCTGCGCCAGCGTCGCTTCCTTGATATTGCCCTCGCCCGGCGGCGCTTTCAGCATCAGCTCGTACTTGGTCAACGATTGGAGATCGGGGCCCGATGCCACGATCAGCGCGCCCTGGCGCCGCGCCGCATCGACGCCGGTGTAATACACCAGATAGCCGGTATCGGTTTTCAACACCGTCGGGTCTTCGCACCCGCCCGCATCGTCGGGCGTGGGCCCTGGCGTAATCGCCAGCCCGGCATCCATCACAAACCGCAGGCCATCACGGCTGTATCCGCCCAGAACGATCCCGGTCGGATCCTTCGGACCCAGCGGTCGCGGCACCCCGCGGACCATCGCGCGATAGCCATCGCCTTCCGGCCACACGAACGGGCTCATCAAATCCAGGCTGTCGATGCGTGGAGTCGGTTCGACGACCACCGTATCAAGCTGTTCGACATTGTAATGCGCCATGGCTCAGGCCCCCAGCGCAACGGTCAGCGACAGCGCGCCATCGATCATGACGGTCGTACCGGTGATATAGTCGGCCTCCGGCGACAGCAGGAACCGGATCAGCGCGGCGACTTCATCGGGCCGCCCTGCCCGCCCCCACGGGATCGCCGCTTCCTTGGTTTTCAACTCGGCGGCGTTGTCCACCGCTGACTGGTTCATCGGCGTCAGGATCATCCCCGGCGCCACGCCATTGACCGCAATCCCCTTCGGCGCCAGCTCCAGCGCAAGCGTCGCAGTCAATTGCGAAAGCCCACCTTTCGCGGAATCGTAATCGACCCCGCCGGGCCGGGGCGCACGCTCGTGGATCGACGAAATATTGACGATCCGGCCTTTCATCGCCTTGGCCTCCAGCGCGCGGACAAACCGCCGACAGGTCAGGAATGGCCCATACAGATCCGAGCGGATCACCCGGTCGAATTGCGCCAGTTCCATATCGACGAGCATCACGTCGGTCATGTTCAGCCCAGCCGAATTGACCAGCAGGCTGACCGTGCCGAACGCGGCTTCGGCCTGCGCGAACAAATGCTCGACCGCCGCCTCGTCGCCGACATTGGTCTGCACCGCGATTGCGCGCGTGTCATCGCCGATCGACCGGCACACCGCCTGCGCGGCGGCGGCATCGCTGAAATACGTAATGACCACGCGCGCGCCCGCGTCGCCGAGCGCTTTGGCCGCAGCCGCCCCGATGCCCGATTCCCCGCCGGTGACGATCGCGATGGCATTGTCGAACATGGCAGCTCCCGCGCGCATCGCAGAACTGCGCAACGCTTGTGCTGAAAACGATGAAGCGGTTCGAAAGGTCCACACCATCGCGCCAGAGAGACGGCGTGCGGCAGCGTATACGCGCCAACATATCCCCTGATCGTCGTCCCGGACTTGATCCGGGACCCCGCTTTTCTTTGCGCGCGTGGTTTGTATCGAGACCAAAGAACAGAAAGGCAGCGGGACCCCGGATCAAGTCCGGGGCGACGATAATCTTATGGTATTGCCCGGAACGATGGGCCGCCCGCCGCGTTCAACCTGCATTGCCAAATTGCGCGCAAACGACGGAGGATGCGATGCCCCAGGGTGACAAGTCGAGCTATACCGACAAGCAGCAACGCCAGGCCGAACACATCGAAAAAAGCTATGAAGACCGCGGCACCAGCCACAAGGAAGCCGAAGCGCGCGCCTGGGCCACGGTGAACAAGGAAGACGGCGGCGGCAAGAAGTCCGGGTCCGGCCGCAAACACGCCAAATAGCTCAGCGCAACTGGCTGTCCTTGCTCCCGCGTCGGTTGATCCCGACGCTGCGGATCGTGGCATCGCGCGCCGACTGGCACGCCACGCATGTCCGCGTTCCGGGCAAGGCCGCGCGGCGCTTTGGCGGGATCGGCTCGCCGCATTCCTCGCAGGCCTCGGTGCCTTCGCCCGCCGGCATCATCACTCGCGCGCGCTTTACCGCGTCGGCAATCGTGTCGTCGATCTGGGTCTGCACGCCATCGTCGGGGCCCCAGCCGTTGGCCATTTTCGCATCCTCTCGTTGTGCCGTTACAACGCTAGATGGGATGCGCCGATGGCGGTTCAATCCCGCCCGGTTTGATGCGGTACCAAAGGGCATAAAGCGCGGGCAGGAACACGAGCGTCAACACCGTCCCACCGATCGTCCCGCCGATCAGGGTGAACGCGAGCGAGCCCCAGAACACCGAGAACGTCAGCGGGATAAACGCCAGCACGGCGGCCAGCGCGGTCAGGATCACCGGCCGGGCGCGTTGCACGGTCGCCTCGACCACGGCGTGATAGGTGTCGAGCCCGTCCGCTTCGTTCTGGTGAATCTGGCCGATCAGGATCAGCGTGTTGCGCATGATGATCCCCGCCAGCGCGATCATCGCCAGGATCGCGTTGAACCCGAACGGCTGGTTGAAAATCAGCAAGGTGGGGACGACGCCGACCAGGGCCAGCGGCGCGGTCAGCAGGACCATCGCCATCGCCGAGATCGATCGGACCTGGAAGATGATCACGATCATCATCAGCACGATCATCAGCGGAAAGACACTGGCGAGCGCGACATTCGCCTTGCCCGCTTCCTCCAGCGCGGCGGCGGTCTCGATCTTGTATCCCGGCGGCAGCGCGGCGACGATCGGCTTGATCCCGGTCAGGATCTGGTTCGCAATATCGGGCGGCTGGTACTGTTCGCCGATATCGCCGCGCACGGTGATCGTGGGATAGCGGTCGCGCCGGCGGATGATCGGGTCTTCCATCTGCACGACGGTCTTGCCGATCTGGTCGAGCGGCACGCGTTGCCCGGCATTGCCGGTCAAGGTGAACCCGCTGATCCGTGATGGATCAAGCCGATCGGGGCCGGCACTTCGCGCGACGACTTCGACGCTGCGGATATCTTCGCGCACCTGGGTAACAGGCACGCCGGTCAGCAGGAATTGCAATTGCTGCGCGGCATCCTGCGATGACAGGCCGATCGCGCGCAGACGATCCTGGTCGAGCACGAAGTGGATCGCGGGCACGCGCTCGCCCCAGTCGGTGTTGACCTGGCGCATCGCAGTGTTCTTCAGCATGACCTGACGCACCTGCTCGGCAATCGCGCGAACTTTGTCTTCCTGCGGGCCCATCACGCGGAATGCGACGGGAAACGGCGAATACGGGCCAAACACGAGCTGCGTAACGCGGATGCGGGCAGCGGGCACCAAACCTTGTGCCGCGATTTCGCGGGTGCGGAGCTTGAGCGCTTCGCGCGCCTTCTCACTCGGCGTCAGCACCACGATCTTGGCAAATGACGGATCGGGCAGCTCGGGCGCGAACGGCAGGTAGAAGCGTGGCGGCCCCTGCCCGATATACGACGAGACGATTTTGGATTCGGGCTGATGGCGCAGCCAGTCCTCGACTTTCGCCGCGGCCGCACTGGTCGCGCCGATGCTGGTGCCTTCGGGCATCTGCACTTCGACCAGCACTTCCGGCCGATCGGAGATCGGAAAGAACTGCTGTTTTACAAAGCCCATGAAGAAGATCGCGGCGAAAAACAGCGCCAGCACCGACAGCGCGACTTTGGTCTTGTTGTCGACGATCCACGACAGGCCCGACCGCAGGCGTTGATAGCGCGGCGTGCCATAAATGGCCGCATGGCCGCCTTCGACAACCTTGAAATCGGGCAGCAATTTCACGCCCAGGTACGGCGTGAATACGACCGCGACGACCCACGAGGTCAGCAGCGCAAAGCCCACCACCCAGAAGATATTGCCGGCATATTCGCCAGCGCTCGATTTGGCGAAACCAACCGGCATCAACCCGATCGTGGTGACCAAAGTGCCCGCCAGCATCGGCGCGGCAGTATGGCCCCAGGCATATGTCGCCGCGGTGATCCGGTCGTAGCCTTCCTCCATTTTCACCACGATCGTTTCGATGATGATGATCGCATCATCGACCAGCAACCCGAGCGACAAAATCAACGCGCCCAAAGTGATACGGTCGAAATCGCGCCCCGTGGCCAGCATGATGATGAACACCCCGGCCAGAGTCAGCGGCACCGCCAGCGCCACGACAATACCCGTCCGCCAGCCCAGGCTGACCAGGCTGACCGCAATCACCACGGCCAGCGCGACGAAGAATTTCAGCATGAATTCGCCGTAGGCTTCCTGGATATTCACGGCCTGGTCGGTGACTTTCGTAAAGCTGAGGCCGAGCGGCATTTCCGCCGAAATCGCCTGCGCTTCCTTGTCGAGATCCTTGCCGAGCTGGAGCCCGTTATAGCGCTCCTTCATGATCACGCCGAGCTGCAGCGCAGGTTCGCCCTGGTTGCGGATCAGGAATGTGGCCGGGTCTTCGTAGCCGTGCTTCACATCGGCGATATCCGACAGGCGCAGCGTCTTGCCGCTGGCAACGATCGGCGTGTCCTTGATCTTCTGCAGATCGTCGAACGCGCCATCGAGGCGGACCTGGACTTGCGGCCCCTTCGTGTCGATCGACCCGGCCGGCGTCAGCATGTTCTGGCTGGCCAGCGCGGCAAACACATCGCGCGCCGACACACCCAGGTTGGCCAACCGTGCATAGGAAAATTCGACATAAATGCGCTCGGGCCGTTCGCCGATCACATTGACCTTCTTCACGCCCGGCACATGGAGCAGCCGCTGGCGCAAATCCTCGGCCTGGCGCACCAGCACGCGCTCGGGCTCGCCTTTGCCTTTCAACGCATAAAGCGCGAACGTGACATCGCCATATTCGTCGTTGATGAAAGGCCCCTGCACGCCCTGCGGCAGCCGCAACGCCTCGTCGCCAAGCTTTTTGCGCGCCTGGTAGAATTCCTCCGGCACCGCAGCAGGCGGCGTCGGGTCTTTCAACGTGACCGTGGTCACCGCAATGCCGGGCCGCGTATACGTCTCGGTCCGGTCGTACCAGGTCAATTCCTGCATCCGCTTTTCGAGCGGCTCGGCGACCTGGTCCTGCATTTCCTTCGCCGTCGCACCGGGCCAGGCGGTGACGAACGTCATCTGCTTGATCGTGAAATTGGGGTCCTCGGCGCGGCCCATCGACAGGAACGCGAACAGTCCGGCGAGCGAGATCGCGATGATCAGGAACAGCGTGACCGACCGCTCGCGGACGGCCAGTGCGGACAGGTTGAAGCCTGCTTTGGTTGGTTCGTTGCTCATTGTGCTGCAACCTGTTCGGAGGCAACGCGAACCGCTTCGCCCTGGTGAAGCTCATGCGCGCCCAGCGCGACAAACCGCTCGCCTGCGTGGACGCCGCCGGTAATCGTCGCGGTTTCATCGCCGAGCCCGGCGACCAGCACCGGCCGCCATGTGACCCGCAGCGGATTGCCGTCGATAATCCACACGCCCGGCCCATGCCCGTTGTCGTAGATCGCGCCCAGCGGCACAGACATCGCGGCAACCGCCTTGGCGTCGGACACCGCGATCGTCACCGTCGCGCCGAGCGGCGCTGTCGCCGCTGCGCCCTCCAGCACATAGCGCGCATCATACGTGCGGGTCTGCAAGTCCGCCGATCCGGAAAGCTGACGCAAACGCGCGGTTCCGGTGGTGGCACTGTTGAACACCGAGGCCACGGCGGTCGACCCGATCGCGGGCCGCACCGTCTCGGGCAGGCTGATCGTCGCCTCGCGCGGGCCGGCATGCGCCAATTTCACAACCGTCTGGCCAGCGGTGACAACCTGCCCCGGTTCGGCAAGCGTTTCCACGACCACCCCATCGGCATCGGCGACCAGCACCGAATACCCGGCCTGGTTGCGCGCCACATTGGCCTGCGCCTGCGCGGCATTGAGCTGCGCCCTCGCCGCATCGGCCGAGGCCTTGACCTGGTCATAGGCCGATGCCGACACCGCGCCGGCGGACACGAGATCGCGATAGCGGCGCTCGTCCGCGGCGGTCTGGATCGCCCGGGCTTTCGCGGCCTCGACACTGCCGACTTGCGCCACGGTCGCCAGCGCGAGATCGGTGCGGTCGATCCGCATCAGCGCCTGCCCCTTGCGCACGACCTGCCCGGTGTTGACCAGGCGCTCGATGATCTTGCCCGGCACGCGAAACCCGAGATCGCTCTGCACACGCGCGGAAACCACACCGGTAAACGTGCGCGCCGCCTGCCCGTCGCTGCCGACCGTGGCGACGCGCACCAGTTGCGCACCAGTACGCGGATCCGACGGCGCCGCCCCACAGGCGGAGAGGAGGACAGGCAATGTGGCCGATACGAGAAGGGCGGCGGCGTGATGAAGACGTGACATGAAGCGCTCCGGCTCAAGGATTGCGCTCACCTGCCCATTCGTGACCAATATGTCAATACGTCACACGTTACTAATTCAGGTCAGGGCGCCAGGCTCCGCAGCACCAGGCTGGCCACTTCGTTCGCGCCCTCGGGCACGGCATCGAGGTTATATTGCAGGATGACCGGATGCATGAACGGCTGGAGCGCCAGCAAAATCGCGCGCACGGCCTCATCGATCGGCGTCTTGCGCTCGAACTCGCCCGAAGCGCGCCCCTCCAGAATGACCTCGGCCAGCAGCTCGCCAACCTGGTCGACATAGCGCGCCGACGACGGCCAGTTCTCGGCACACGAATAGACCGCTATGTCGTAAAGCTTGCGATCATTGAACAAAAGCTTGCAGCTTTCCAATGATATAGTTTTGAAAATTCGCCGCATTTTATCGGTCGCCGATTTGCCTTCGGCAAGCGACTCCTTCACCGTCCCCAGCAAGGTGCCGAGGCAGCGCGTGCAGATCGCCTCCCCGATCGCCTGCTTCGAATCGAAGAACTTGTAGATATACGCCTTGGAAAACCCGATCGCCTTGGCCAGGTCCGCGACAGTCGTCTTGCCATAGCCATAGTGGCCGAAATGCTCGTCGGCAGCGGCAATGATCTGGTCGCGGATAGTGTGATCGGATGGGCCGCGTTGCCCGGCGTGGGTGCTTGGGTGAAGATCGTTCATCACAAACACATAGCGCCAAACCGGTCGATTGACAACGAGTGACATAAATGTATATCAGTCACTCTCCCTTAATCGAGGCCGATATGCGTAAAACCACCCTGACCACGGCACTTCTTGCAGCAAGCCTGCTCGGCGGCTGTGCCGTCGGCCCGAACTACCACCGCCCCGCCCTCGCCACATCACCAGCGTTTAATGGCACCCCGGCTGTCGCGGCCCGCACGGCCCCGGTCGCGACGTCGGCGACCGACAAGGCGTGGTGGGCAGGCTTCAACGACCCCATGCTCACCGATCTGGTGACTCGCGCCCAGGCACAGAACCTCGACATTGCCCAAGCGGTCGCGCGCGTGACCCAGGCCCGCGCAGGGCTCAACAATGCGGACGCCGCGCTGCTGCCATCGGGATCGGTCACGGGATCGGCCGCAGCGGTCAGGTTTTCCAAAGACACGCTGCAGGGCCAGGAGCTGTCCGCGTTCGGCGTGGGCAGAAACCAGGAAGCCTATGAAGCCGATCTCGGCGCAAGCTGGGAAATCGACCTGTTCGGCGGGTTACGGCACGACCGCGAAGCCGCGTTCGCCAGCTACCAGGGCTCGCTCGCCGGCATCGCCGCCGCGCAACTGGCCGTCGCCGCCGAAGTCGCCGACACGTATGTCGTGATCCGCGGCCTGCAACAACGCCTGGCCGTCGCCAACGAACAGGTCGCCACCCAGCAGCGGCTGGTCGACACCGTCGGCCTGCAATTCCGCAAGGGCATCGCCGCCGAACTCCAACTCCGCCAGGCAGAAGGCGCACTCGCCCAGGTCAAAGGCTCGGTCCCCGTCCTGCAAGTCGCGCTCGACAGCGCGCTCAACGCGCTCGACGTGTTGATGGGCGAACAGCCCGGCACCGAACGCACCGCGCTCGCAACCCCCGCCGCAATCCCCGCCCCGCCCGCGATCACCGACATCGGCAGCCCCGCAGACCTGCTGCAACGCCGCCCCGACCTGATCATCGCGGAGCGCACACTGGCCGCAACCAATGCCGGGATCGGCTCGGCCATATCCGAATACTACCCGAAACTCTCGCTCAACGGCCTGCTCGGCACGGCGACAGGCGGCTCGGCCAGCCTGTTTACCGGCGGCGCATTCCAGGCGCAGGGCGTTGCCGGCCTGCGCTGGCGGCTGTTCGACTTCGGCCGGGTCAATGCCGAAATCAAGGCCGCGCGCGGTCGCAATGCCGAGGCGCTGGACGCCTACCGCCTGTCGGTCCTGCGCGCATCGGAAGATGTCGAGAACGCGTTCTCGGCGCTGATCAACCGCGAGCAGCAACAACGCACGCTGACCGAAGGCGAAACCTCGCTCGCCCGTGCGCAGCAGTCGTCGCTGGCGGCCTATAAAGGCGGCGTCGTCAGCCTGATCGAAGTTCTCGACGCCGACAGCCGCCTGCTCGAAACGCGCGACACCCTGGCCCAGGCACGGACCGAATCCGCCCGCGCCGCGATCGCGTCGTTCCGTTCGCTCGGCGGTGGCTGGCAGGCCGATCCCGCCGCGTCGGGCAAAAAGCTCGTCGCGCGCTGATCAACCGCCTATGAACCTGGCAAAAGGGATGCGACAATGGATGTGATCAAAGACAGCGCCGGCGATCTGGACGGCCTGGGCCAACTCAAGGCGCTGCTCGACGCCGGCATTCAACCGCCGATCGCCCACACCCTGGGTTTCGCACTCGTCGAAATCGAGCCAGGCCTCGCCGTGTTCGAAGGCGAACCCGGCAAATCGGTCTACAATCCGATCGGCTCGGTCCACGGCGGCTATGCCGCAACCCTGCTCGACAGCGCCTGCGGCTGCGCAGTCCATTCGCGCCTATCCGCCGACCAGGGCTACACCACACTCGAACTCAAAGTCAGCTATCACCGCCCGCTGAGCGATGGCAGCGGCAAAGTTCGCGCCGAAGGACGACTGCTATCCTTCGGCCGGCGCGCCGCATTCGCCGAGGCGAAACTGTTCGACGCACAAGGCCGGCTCTGCGCATCGGCCACGTCTACCCTGCTGGTATTCGACCGAAAACCCGCCTGAGCGGATTTCACGACCCGGGATACCCCTCCGCTTTCAGCAATTTCGCCAGATGCGCCGCATTGCCCGCCAGCATCTTCGCCGCCTTGGTCACCACACGCGGTGTCGATTTCAAGTCATTGAAATTGGTCGACCCCATCGCCTCCCCCACCCAATAACACGACGCATTGGCCGGGATCGTCCAGCCCAGATCGTTCAACCCCTGAAACAATTGCGCGCAACAAAAATGCGCGCCGTCCTCATTGCCGACGATCGCCGCCACCGCGACTTTGCCATAACTCGGCATGCGCCCCTCGTCATCGGTCTCCGACAGAAACGCATCCATCCGCTCCATCACACGCTTGGCCACACTGCTCAACTGCCCCACCCAGATCGGGCTGCCAAACACCACGATGTCATGCTCCAGGATCAGCCGGCGCAACGCAGGCCAGTCGTCGCCCTTGCCCTCATCCGAAGACACGCCGCATTTGATGTCCAGCGCGGCCACCCGCACCGTCTCGGTCAATTCCACATCAAAATCCGCAAACGCCTTGCCCATGACTTCCATCATCGCATCGGTCGACGAGGGTTCGCCCTCATCAGGCTTGAGTGTGCAATTGAGTGCCAAAGCCTTGAGCATGATGATTAGTCCTGTGCATGTCGCCAGCGATCGGCGGTTATGCAATCAGGAACGCACGACACGCGCGCAAGTTCACCGGGTCGGGGCACGCAGGGCCTCCGGCGGCCTAGGGCCATTGCCCTAGGAACCCGTTATCGTCTTGAACTGCGCACTGGCTATGCGTTTGCACCCCGCCGCGCAGCGGCTTTATCGTCTCCCGACGCAGCGGCGGGATGTTCCGCCGAACTGACACCCCAACGCGGACGGTAACGGGATGCAAGGGCGATGGCCCTTGCCCGCCGGAGGCACCTTAACCGCGCGCAGGCTCCCCCGCCGCCGCCAGCAGATCGGTCTCGTCATCGGTGAAAATGCGCGAGCGGACGAGGAACCGCACGCCCTCGGGGCTTTCGAGCGACATGCCCGCGCCGCGCCCCGGAACGACATCGATCGTCACTTGCGTATGGCGCCAGTATTCGAACTGCGCCGCGCCGATCCACACTTGCACGCCGCCGTTGATTTCGCCGAGCAACACGTCCTGCCCGCCGACTTTGAATTCGCCCTTGGGAAAACACATCGGCGCCGAGCCGTCGCAACACCCGCCCGACTGGTGAAACATCAGCGGGCCATGCATTTCGGTCAGGCGGTCGGTCCATTCGTCGGCAGCCGGAGTCGAAAGAATGCGCGCTGGCGCCATGGCTTGCTTCCTTGAAATGCTGGCGGGCCCCAGAGAGCCCGCCAGACGTCCGCTTAAAAGAAGCCCAGCGCCTTGGGGCTGTAGCTGACCAGCAGGTTCTTGGTCTGCTGATAGTGATCGAGCATCATCTTGTGGTTTTCGCGCCCGATGCCCGACTGCTTGTACCCGCCAAACGCCGCGTGCGCGGGGTAGGCGTGATAGCAATTGGTCCACACCCGGCCTGCCTGAATGCCGCGCCCCATGCGGTAGGCGCGTGCGCCATCGCGGGTCCATACGCCTGCGCCCAAGCCGTAGAGCGTGTCATTGGCGATCGCGAGCGCCTCGGCCTCGTCCTTGAACGTCGTCACCGCGAGCACGGGGCCGAAAATTTCCTCCTGGAAAATGCGCATGCCGTTGTGCCCCTTGAGCACGGTCGGCGTGACGTAATAGCCGTCGGCCAGTTCGCCGCCCTGGATCGAGCGATCGCCACCGGTCAGCACTTGCGCGCCTTCTGCGCGGCCGATGTCGAGGTAGGACAGGATTTTCTCGAGCTGATCGTTCGAAGCCTGCGCGCCGATCATCGTTTCGGGGTCGAGCGGATTGCCCTGCTTGATCGCCTTTACCCGGGCGATCGCGCGCTCGATGAATGCGTCATAGATCGATTCCTGGATCAGCGCGCGGCTGGGGCACGTACAGACCTCACCCTGGTTGAGCGCGAACATCGCAAAGCCTTCGAGGCATTTGTCGAAATAGTCGTCGTCGGCATCCATCACATCGGCAAAGAAGATATTCGGCGATTTGCCGCCGAGCTCCAGGGTGACGGGGATCAGGTTTTCGCTGGCATATTGCATGATCAGGCGGCCGGTGGTGGTCTCACCCGTGAATGCGATCTTGCTGATCCGCTTGTTCGACGCGAGCGGCTTGCCCGCCTCGACGCCGAAACCATTGACGACATTGAGCACGCCCGGAGGCAGCAGATCACCGATCAGTTCCATCAGCACCATGATCGACATCGGCGTCTGTTCGGCCGGTTTCAGCACCACGCAATTGCCTGCCGCGAGCGCCGGCGCCAGCTTCCACACCGCCATCAGGATCGGGAAATTCCACGGAATGATCTGCCCGACCACGCCCAGCGGCTCGTGAAAATGATAGGCGATCGTGTCGGAATCGATCTCGCTGATCGAGCCTTCCTGCGCGCGGGCACACCCGGCGAAATAGCGAAAGTGGTCGATCGCCAGCGGGATATCGGCATGAGTCGTTTCGCGGATCGGCTTGCCGTTGTCGATCGTCTCGACCATCGCGATCAGGTCGAGATTGGCCTCCATCCGATCGGCGATTTTCAGCAGGATATTCGACCGCTCGGTCGACGACATCTTGCCCCACGTATCCTTGACGGCATGCGCCGCATCGAGCGCCGCCTCGATATCGGCCGCCGTACCGCGCGCGATCTTGCACACGACCTGGCCCGTGATCGGCGACACATTGTCGAAATACTGCCCTTTGGCCGGGGCCACCCACGCGCCGCCGATGTAATTGTCATACTGGTCGCGGATCAGCGTTTTGCCGGCGAATTTCTCGAGCGCCTGTTGCAGCATCATCTTTCTCCTGGGATCGATTGTTTTTTTGCACGGGAGCAGGACGCGTGGGCCCGCCGGCCGTCCCGGGCTTTTGCCGCCTCGGTCTGGCAGGGCGATGATATACCTGCCCCTTGTTCTGACAACCCCCGCCCGGAACCGAAAATGCTGCCAAGCGGGCACCTCGATAGGAAATTGTCACGCCGACAGTTTTGCGGATATCCTGCCCGGGGCATTTGGGGGGATAACACGATGCAACGGCGTGACCTGATTTCCGGCGCCGCCGCGCTGGCAACTTGCGCCGCGGTCAAAGCCGTCGCGGCCCCTGTGCTGTCGACCACCAATTACGGCCTGACCGCGACGACCGCCGCGCGCGGCAACGGCTGGATCGAAGTCGATGCGGCCGCGTTCGAGGCCAACATTGCGACCGTGCGCGCCGCGATCGGCACGGCGCGGCTGTGCGCGGTGATGAAGGCCGACGCCTATGGCAACGGCATCGCGCTGCTGATCCCCTCGATCATCAGACAAGGCGTGACCGATGTCGCAATCACCTCGAATGAAGAGGCGCGCGTGGCCCGCGCGCTGGGCTATCGCGGCCGCCTGCTGCGCATCCGCACCGCCCTGCCCGAAGAAATGGAGGACGCACTGCCGTTCGCGCTCGAGGAACTGGTCGGTAATCCCGACACGGCGGCCCGTCTGGCAAAACTCGCCAAGGGTCGCAACCTGCCCGTTCACCTTGCGCTGAACGCCGGGGGCATGAGCCGCAACGGCGTCGAGCTGTCCACGCCGTATGGCAAAGCCGACGCCCGCAGCATCCTGGCGCAGTCCGCGCTGCATATCGTCGGCGCCATGACGCATTACCCCAGCGAAGAGCCCGACGACATCCTGGGCCAATTGCGCCGCTACCAGGACGATTGCACCTGGCTGGCCGGCGAAGGCCTGAACCCGGCTCAATTGACTCACCACACCGCCAACACCTTTGCCACGCTGACCCAGCCCGCAACCCGGCTCGACATGGTCCGCGTCGGCGGCGCGATCTACGGCGATCCGGGCTCGGTCGTAACCAGCGCCTACCTGCCCGTGCCCGCGATCAAATCGCGCATCGCGGCGATCAACCATTTCCCCGCGGGCCAAACCGTCAACTACGACCGGACGTATCGGCTGGGTCGCGAATCCTGGCTGGCCAATATCCCGATCGGCTATTCCGACGGTATCCGCCGCGGCTTCAGTCACGCCAATCGCCCCGAATTTCCCGGCGAAAGCACCAATGCGACCATGGTCCTGATCGGCGGCGCGCGGTATCCGGTGGTCGGCCGCGTGACGATGAACACGCTGATGGTCGACGTCACCGGCCACCAGGACCGCCTGGCCATCGATGACGAAGTCGTGTTGCTGGGCGCGCAGGGCCAAGACCGGATCACGCAGGCCGAATTCGAGAAGAACAGCGGCGGCTATGCCCCGGAAATGCTCGCCATGCTGGGCGCTACGCTGCCCAGGGCGCTGAAGCCCGAATAGCGCGGCTACGAGCGGGATGTAACGTGCCGCGTTCCGGGCCCCAGACGCCAAATTGCGCCAATGGCGATTGCCCGCGTTATCCGCCCGCACATCGGATTGTTAAGCTCGTGCAAGCTGCGACGCTGCCACGGGGCCTGACATGGCAACCCCTCCGGGGCGGGCCGCTTTGGTCGGATAGGGGGCTAAGTTCACTATGTATAAAAATGACGCGGTATTGTTTTACCGTAATTTCGTTCAGCCGGACATCGGGCCATCGGAGTCTCGGCCGACGGGCGGTTCGTCTATGCCTCGCACCGCGGACATAACAGCCTCGCGATCACACGGCGGACATAGCCCGCCCCGCGCGCAACCTCGGCCACGCGACCAGGACCGCCACAAAGCACGCGCCAGTAATCGCCGTCGACACCAGCAAACCGATATCGAGCCGCGGATTTTCCGCCAGGAAATCGCCCATCGCCGTACCCGCCGTCCGCACGACCGCAACCGGCACCCAGTAAAACCACACCAGCCGCCCACGCACTTGCCACCAAGCAGCAATCGCCAGCGCCAGCAAAATGCCCAGCCCGATCGACGCAGGCCCCTGCCCGACAAATTGCGAGGCAACATCGCCGACGAACGTCCCAAACACGCCCGCCGTCAACATCGCGCTCCAATAGCTGCCGCCAGCTTGCGGCATGCCTTTGGTTTGCTCGACAACCCGCTCTTTGAGCCCGGTATCGCGCGTCGATGCCCAGCCAAACCCGGCGAGCAGAACCGTCAGCAGAATGCCGAAGACCAGCGCAGGAATGTGGTGCTTGAAATAATCGGCAATGTTCGTCGCGCCCGTGCGAATGATGATGATCAGCAGCCAGTAATAAACCTCGCGCGGCGCAGTATCGCGCCGTTCGACCAGCCACACCACCGCGGCCAGGGCCACCAGAATCGGCAACCCGCCAAGCAGGCCAAGCCCGCTGTTATGGGCATAAAGATCGCCCATATTCGTCCCGAACAGGCTGGCGAGCGTAATGGCCAGCCAGTAGCGGGCGTTCACGGTAGGCATATGGCGCGTGTGCATGTCGAATTCCACTTACCGATAAGAGTCAGAATACTTCGGGCGCGGCCCGCCGCGGCGTCATCGCGAGCAGCAGTACGGGAAGAAAACACAGCACCAGCGGCGCCCCGATCACCAGCCCCGCGATGATCGCGGTGGCGAGCGGCGTCTGCAGCCCCGCCCCCCGGCTGATCCCCAGCGCAAGCGGCAACAGGGTCAGAATCGCGATCAGCGCCGACATCAGGATCGGACGCAGCCGCGCCCGCCCCGCCGCGACCAGTCCAGCCGCGGTGACGGCAGCCCCCTCGGGCAGTTCCGCCAGAAAGAATATCGCCAGCTCGGTAATCATGCCGATCACCATCGTCAGGCCCATCAGCGCCGAAATGTCGAGCTCGGTCCCCGTCAGCCACAACCCGACAAAGACCGCCGTGGTGGACAGCAGCACAGTCGCAATCACCGCAATCGTATAAGCCCAGCGTTCGAACAGCAGCGTCAACAGCAGCGCCGACAGCAGCAGCGCCGCGATAAACACCGTCGTCAGATCCGCAAACGACTGCGTCTGCTGCGCATACAACCCACCGTATTCGACGCGGATCCCGGCGGGCAAATGCAGCCCCGCGACCGCCGACTTCACTTGCCCCATCGCGGTGCCAAGGTCCTTGCCCTCCAGCCGCGCAGTCACCGGAATAAACGGCGCCAGGTCTTCGCGCGTGATCTCGCGCTGGCCAGCGACAACGCTGATCCTGACAATCGAACCGAGCATCGCCGTCCGCCCATCCGGTCCCCGCACCAGCAGATTGCCCAGCGCACTCGCGCGGCCGCGCAGATCCTGCGGCAGGCGCACACGGACATTGATGACCTGCTCGCCCGACAGGATCTGGGTCGCGACCGTGCCGCCAACACTGGCCTCGACCTTCTTGGCCACCGCATCGGGATCGAGCCCGATCATCGCAGCGGCGGCCGGGTCGACATGAATATCGATCGCATCGCCTGCGACACGCAAGCCGCCGACCACTTCGACCACCCCATCGATCCCGCCCAGCGCACCGGCGACCTTGCGCGCCGAATCAACCAGTTGCGCGTCATCATCGCCAAACAGCTTCACTTCGATCGGTTCTGGCACAGCGGTCAGATCGCCGATCAGGTCTTCCATCAATTGCGCGGTCTCGATTTCCAGACCCGGCACCTGGTGCGCGACTTTGCCGCGGATCTCGGACATCACCTCGTCGATCGGGCGTCGGCTGCCGCTTTTCAGCCGGACAAAGAAATCGCCCGAATCCGCTTCGGTAAGCCCGCCACCAAGCTGCAGGCCCGTGCGCCGCGAATAGCTGGCGACTTCAGGCGTTTGCCGAATGATCGTTTCAACCTGCCGCAACAAGCGATCGGTATCGGACAGCGCCGCGCCCGATTTCGCCTTGTAGTCGAGGATGAAGCCGCCCTCATCCATCGCCGGCATAAATCCCGACTGCAGATGCGTCCACGCGACCCCGCCCGCGCCAACCAGCACCAGCGCAACAATCGCCGCGACCAGCCGCGGGCGCGCCAGGACCCGCGTGCCGAAACGCTCATAGCGCGTGGTCAAGGCGCCGGTCATGCGCTCGGCCCTGTCGGCCGCCTCGGCATCGCCGGGCGTCAGCCAGCGTTCGGCCACCAGCGGCAGCACAAAGCGCGCATACAGCAGCGACACGCCAAGCGCCGCGACCATCGTCACCGCCAGCGCCTTGAAGAACCCGCCGGTTACACCCGAAATAAACGCGAGCGGCAGGAACACCACGATCGTCGCCATCGTCGACCCAAACAGGGGCCGCGCCATTTCGCGCGCCGCCGCCAGCAACGAAGGACGTTCATCGGACCCCCGCGCCTCCTGCAGACGCCGCACCAGATGTTCGAGCATGACCACCGCATCGTCGACCACCAGGCCGACCGCCGCGGCCATGCCGCCCAGGGTCATCATGTTGAAACTCATGTGCAGCACCGCGAGCACCAGGCACGTCGCGGCCAGCACCGCAGGCAACAGGCTCGCGGTAATCACCATCAGCCGCCACGAGCGCAGGAACACGAACAGCACAATGCCCGCGAGCAGCGCCCCGATCAGGATCGCATCGCGCACCGCGCCGGCCGCCCCGGTGACCAATTCGGACTGATCATAGAAGAAACTGACTTTGACAGTCGGCGGCAAACCGGCAGATGCCAGCCGCGCCTGGACCTGCTGCGCCAGCGTGACCGCATCGGCCGTCGGGGTTTGGCGGATATTGACCAGCACCGCCTGCGTGCCGTTCGATGTCACCCGCGTCCAGGCCGGTGCCGGCGCACGGCGCACTGTCGCCACCTGGCCGATCGTCGCCACACCAGCCGCCGCGCTGCTGCCTGCCTTGATCGGAATGGCCAGGATATCGGCCTCGCTGGTCAGGCGATTTTCGACAAGCGCGAGATAGAGCCGGTGCCGGTCCTCGATCCGGCCAACCGCCGCCACAGTGTTGGCCGTGCCGAGCGCCGTCGCCACGTCGGCAACGGTCAGGCCCAGCGCCTGCAGCCGCGCCGGATCGGCCTCGACTTCCATTTCCGGTGTCGCCCCGCCCAGCACATCGACCCCGGCAACCCCCGGCACGGTCGACAACAGCGGCCGCAACCGCAACTGCGCCATTTGCGCCAGCGCCACGCCATCGAGCGTATCCGACGTAAGCGAAATGCCGAGCACCGGAAAAATCGTCGGGTCAGACCGCCGAACCGAAAACCGCGTGCCCGGCGGCAAGTCGGGCTGGATTGTCGCCAGCGCGCCTTGGGTGGCGAGCATGGCCGAGACCATGTCGTCACCCCAGGTGAACCCGAGCGAAATTTCCGCCGAGCCCCGGCTGGTGGTCGAACGAACCTGGGTCACGCCGGGAATTGCGCGCAAGGCGATCTCGGCCGGACGCGTGGTATCCGCCGCCATCTGGGTCGCATCGCGCTCGCCCGCGTCGATCGACACGACGACGCGCGGATAATCGATATGCGGAAACAACGTCACCGGCAGGCGCAGCGCCGCGAACAGCCCGGCCAAGGTCACGAGGAACACGCTCAGCCAGACCGAGCGCCGATGCCGTTGCATGAAATCATTCATCGAGCAGCGGCCTGTTCAGTCACTTTCATGCCGTCTTCAAGCGCAGTGCCGCCTTCGGTGACGACCCGGTCGCCCACCGCCAACCCATTGAGGATACGGATGCGATCGCCCCCCGAACTGCCCGGCGAAACGTCCCGCCGATGCGCCACCCCGGCGCGCACGACGAATACAAAGCTGTGCCCGCCATCATCGAGCAGCGCCGCATAGGGAATCGTCACGCCATTCGCCTGTGTCGCGAGCGCCACCGTGCCGCGCAGCGCTTCGCCCGGCCCCGCGTGAAAACCATCGGGCAACCGAGCGTAAACGGCGGCCAGCCGGGTAGCCGGATCGACCTGCGGATCGATGCCCGCCACTTGTACTGTCGCGTGCGCATCGCCCGACAGACTTTCCAGCGTGAGCGACTGGCCAGCGTGAATGCGATGCACCAGCGCCGGATCAACGCTGAAATGCGCGCGCATGCCGTTATGCCCGGCGATGCTGGCGACGCTGGTTCCCGCCGCGAGCTGGTCACCGGTCTTTGCAGTCAGGCCCTGCACAATGCCGCCCACTGGCGCGCGCAACACTTCGTCGCCTTTGACCATGCCCAGCCCGGCGACCACCGCCCGCGCGGTCTGCGCCGCCGTCCGTGCCGTTTCGACATCGCCATCGCTGACCAGACCATCGGCGCGCAGCCGCAATGCCCGCTGATAGGCGGCATTGGCCTGCACCAAGTCGGCCGCGCCCTTGCCAATGCTGGCCGCGGTCGCGCGGCTCGGCTTCAAGGTGGCGATGATCGCGCCCGCGCGCACTTCGGTGCCGGTCGGGGCGACGATCCGGTCGACGATCGCCTCCGTCGGCGCGGTCAGCGCCTGGCTGGCGCCCGGCCCGGCCTCGGCGGCGCCATACAGCACGGTGCCATCTGCGCTGCCGCCGGTCGTGACCGGGCTGGTGCGGACTTGCGCGACGGGATCGGCCTTATCGCCCGCATCGGTGCCGGCGCCAGATCCACATCCCGCCAACAGGGCACAGCTCAGGAGGATGGCAATTCTGGTCAACGCGTCCATCCTTCGCTGGGCCCGCCCGACAGGAGTTCGAGCGCGATCGTCTGTTCGGCAATTTGCTGGTCGAGTTGGGACAGGCTGAGTTCGCGATCCCGCAACGCCTGCGCCGCGGTGGCAGTCGTCGCCGGTGACAAATCACCGCGCCGGGCTGCCGCTGCGGAACTGTCGGCAAACCGGCGCATCGCGGGCAATTTGGCCAGCAATTCCGCCCTCTGGCGCGATACCGTTTCGATCGCGGCAACCGCAGCCGCAATCTCGGCGCGCGTCTGAAACAGCCGTGCCTCGTATTCGGCCTTGAGCTGCGCGCGGGCGGCCGTCGCGGTGGCGATCCCGCCGCGATTGCGGTTCCACACCGGCAGCGTGAACCCGATCGCGGGCCCGAGCGTCGTGTTACCGGTGGTATCCCGCGCGCCGGACAGCGTCAGCGACAAGTTGGGAAACTGATCGAGGATCGCCTTGTGCACGTCCGCCTCTGCCGCGGTATAACCGGCGCGCAAGGCCTGCAGATCGAGCCGGCGGTCCAGCGCTTGCGCGACCAGAACCGCCGCAGCAGGTGGCACCATCGGCGGACCGACCGGTGCCAAAATCAGAACGGTTTCCGGCGGCAGACCCAGCAAACGGTTCAATTCTTCGCGCGCGGCGACGAGCGCACTTTCGGCGGCCCGCGCCTTGTCGGCCGCGTCCAGCGCCGCCTGGCGCCGGGTATCGACATCGGCCGCGCCCAGATCGCCGCGACCGGCCGCATGACTGGCCTGGGCCAGCAACGTTTCCGCCGAAGCCGCGCTGATGCGCGCGATCGCCAATTGCTGCGCGAAGGCGGTGATACGCACACCCTGCAGCCGCGCCTGTCCGGCGGTCTGCCATTCGGCCCAAGCCATATCGAGCCGGACCTGCAACATATCCGCCCGCCCAGCCTCGCGCGTGACGCGCGCCGTCCGCAGCGCACTCAGATCCAGCCCGAGCTGGCCGCCAAGCGCGTTGAAGCTGTCGGGCCCCGAGATCAATTTGTCGAAACTGCCCTGCACCGTGGGGTCAGGCAGCAGCCGCGCCGCAAACGCCTGCGCAACCGCAACCCCGGTCTTTGCGCGCTGCGCCTTCAAATCGGGATTTTCGAGAACGGCGACCACGGCCAGAGCATTTGGCGTCAGCGGAGCGGAAAGGTCGACCGGCTGCGGCGTCAGGAACGGGCGATCCAGAGCCGCGGCTTGCGCCGACAGCATAGCCCGGTCAGGCGCCGCCAGCACGGACGCGCCAGCGGCCAGCGGCGCGCGCTGATACTGCGCGCAGCCACACACGAGCAGCGCTGCGGCGACGGCAACCCCGCCCCGCATCATGGCCATGCCTTCGACATCAAAACGCCTTCAAGATCGAACGGCCGTGGCCGCTTATCGAGGCACATCTGACAATTGTGATGCCAACAAGCAAACCATGAAGGCGAGTATTGCGAAGAACCAATTTTTGCGATGAGGTTGGCGCGTTGTATCAAATTGCAACGATGCGAACCTGTCGGTTTGTTCGGGGGTTCGGCAAGCCTACGATCGATTGCATGGATGACGCCGTCGGGCGCGTGAACATTCGGTCCAGCCGCGAGGGTGAGGCGCTCAACGCCTTTCGCGGCCTCCACACCCTGTACCGCGTCGTCCCGGTCGTGGTACGCAGAGAGCGTATGGTCGCGATCTTTTCCTTCTACGATCGCTCCGGCGTGGCGATGATGGCAAAAGATCTGCTCGGCTTTACGGAATAGCGGCTGGCTAAAAGACAGCCGCGGCGCGCCTCAGCGGCAGCTTACCGCTCCGCGGCTCATTTGCTCACAGAAGCGCAGAGCCAAGCCTGCGCCTGGCCCCACCCCGCCATATTATCTATTGTTTAAATGGCTAGAATGGTGCGCTTAGGATCATCGAATTTTGCCAATAAATAAATGATTTAATTTATTTTTCTCAACCAATGCTTTTCAGAAGCCCCCATACAAGCCCCCAAGGCATTTCTTTGCCTCGCCGACGATTCCGTGCGGAGTTTTAGATTCAGATCCTCCACCGTTCTGTCTACCGGTCGCCGGTCCGCCGCGATAGCTGACACCCACCTCGCGAGATCGCTTTATTCGAAGCCAACATACATTCACACCTTGCGAATGGCTTTAATTGGGCCGTGAACCGCCAGGCAGGTTTTGGGTGGCCGACTGGCAAAGCCGTCGTTTGTGAAGCGCATTTGCTTCCATCTGATGCGGCCTATCTCAGTCTCATCAAGCGCGCGGCACCTGTTTTCTACCCTATGCCACGCCGGGCGGGATCGCCTTCGCCCCATCGCGCTTCATCGGCTATGCCGGCAATAGCTTCGCCAGACATGCCGCCAATGGGGCCCGCGACGGGCGTCTGACCAATGGCGCGATCAATACGGTCGTCGGACCCGCACCGGTGCTCGAACCGGCTCTGGAAGACCAGTATCAGCAGTTTTGCGCGCAACTCGGCTTTGCCCCGTTTCAGACCGGGACGTTCGGTGTCGCCCGCAAATACTGGCTCACCGCCGATATGCGTGATCGCCTCGACCTGCTGGCTGAACAGAAGGTAATCGAAGACCCAACGCTCACAGCCACCCAGAAAGAGCAGCTGATCCAGGCGCGCATCGGGCAGGGGATATTCCGGGACGCACTGCTCGACCATTGGCACTCCCGGTGCTGCGTCACTGAGTGCGCGATCCGCCCGGTGCTCCGCGCATCGCATATAAAGCCTTGGCGGGCATCGTCGAACAGCGAACGGCTCGATCGCTTCAATGGACTGCTGCTGGTTGCCAATGTGGATGCGCTGTTCGACCGCTTCCTGATCTCGTTCAGCGATAAGGGCGAGATGCTGATAGGACCCGATATCGACCGGCATGATCTGATCGCGCTGGGTTGTGATCCTGACCGGCGCATCGCAATGTCCGTCGGGCATTCTCCCTATCTGGAATGGCACCGCGCTGAATTCCGCGAGCGGGGCGGAAAGGCTTGAGGTTCGGGCTCACCGCCGCCAGGAGGCGCCGACGACCTGTGCGCCGTCGGCGATCACCGCATAGTAGGCACGGTAGCGTTCGAAGTGACGAACTTCCTGCCCGAGATAGGCAGCGAACCGCTTCTACGCCCTTTTATTGAAATAGCCGGTCTTTGCACCAGAACCCGACCCCGCCCTTCGGGCGGATAGGTATTAGACTTCTGGGAACGGCAGGTTTTGGGAGAGGCCCTTGTCCACAGCAACGACCGGGATTAGGGCGCATTCCCATCCGGCAGTTCACGCCAGCACCTGCCAATCCGCTCCTGGGCCGCCAGCGGACAGACCGCTGTTGGCCGTTCGACGGGGAAAGCGCACTTTCGCGACTTCGAGCGCTCGGTTGACTGGACTGGACCGGTTGCGGCCCGACAGCTTTGAGGCGCTAGCAGATCCCAACTAAGTCGGCTGATGGCGCGCTCATAGTTGTGCTAGGCGGCAAGTACATCTTCAGGCGCTTCAATCAGAAAGCCGAGCCCATTCGCCCGCAAACAGGCGCGCGCAGTTGTTGCATAGGGAGATTGCGGACCTGCAAGATAGCTGAGCTTCGAAAGGTGGCGTTCAAATCTTTCAAAATCTTTCTGAGTGCAGCTCTCGTAGTCGCTAGGGCAGGCGTTTTGATATTCCTCGATCCAGTCGGCAGTGTCCCGCCACTTGCGTTTCCGAGCGGCGATGAGACGCGGACTATCGAGGAATAGATAGTGCACCGTCATCTCAACCTTCTTGCGCGCGATCGCATTTCCCGGATCCGCGGCGATGGGGGAACCCTCCTCGTCGAAGGTCATCAGCTTTGGGTCCGTTTTCTTGGCGGGATCAAGGATGAGGCAGATTTCGGAGTCAGTGTTTCGATTGGCCCAATTCGCCCTGACAGAATGCAAAGACAGGGGAAAATAGTCCCATTTGCCTCGGGTGACTCCCTCACCGTCCTTGTGAGGCGAATTCGGATAACTCCCGGCAATTCGGTAATTTTGCCAGTTCAGCGCAAGCCAAGCGTAGCCCTCATGAACCGTCCCATCGGCGTCTATGGGTGTCTTGTATGCTCATGTCTTTACTCCTTCCAATCCGCGCAGCGGGTCATGCCGCGCATGACCCCTGCCGACCTGGCGAAGGGCGGAGAGAGAGAGGGGCAAGGTCTGGTGCCGGTGGGTGGTGCGGGCGCAGCAAAGCGAGCCACGGCCACCAAAGCATGGCCTTGCAGGGAGAGAGAGGCAGAGCCTCTTTCTTCCTCGAAACAGGGAAAAGTCGCGCCGCTTGCGGTGCTCAATGCGTGGCGCCGCCGCCGTCCATATTCAGGCCGGCGAATTGCCGCCCGGCGCGCTGACTTGCTCGTTTACGGTATCGCGCTCGGCAAACCGGACTGCGACGATCTGACCGCGCCGGTGGTCCCCGACCGGGATGGCGGGTTTATGCTGATCGTCGCTCGCCGGCACCGCGCCAAGGCGCGCATCATATGATAGTCCACGCTCTTGTCGGCGATCCCGAGCTCTTCTGCAATTTCGCAATACGTTTTGTCGGTCAACCGGTGCATGAGAAAGATCCGCCTGGTCCGGCGTGGCATCGCCAGGACAGCCTTCCGATAGATCCGCCGCGCGTCCACTTCCTCGATCCGCCACGTTTGCTCCGGTGGAACGGGCGCATCGCGGCCGTCGTCGAAAGGGCAGGAAATGTCTTGTGCCCGCATCTTTCGGCGCGCGCGATCGATCAACAGATTGCGGGCGGACCGCATCAGATAGGCACCCGGTGTCTCGATCCGCTCAAACGCGCCGCTTAGCAGCAACCGTATGAACACGTCCTGCGCCAGATCGCGGGCCTCGTCAGGGCCTACCCTCCTCGTGAAATAGCGCAAAAGCCGTCCCTGTTCGGCGCGATAGAGTTGCCGGAACGCAGCGTCTGTCTCGGAGGGCGTCATGGCTGCGCCTCCTGGCCTTCGCGCGCTTGGAGCGGCGCATCGCGCGAGGCGCGATAGAGGGTGATGCCCGCCTCGATCCGGTCGAGGATGAAGGTATCGCGCTCGACTCTGGCAATGCGGATGTCGGCCTTGGCATAGATTTCAAGATCGACGGCGCAACGGTCGCCAAGTTCGCGATCGATGACATTCCAGGCGCGCTGCCAGCAGCGTTCGTCTTTGAACACCGGATGGTTGACGACGACCCAGAACTCGTAATCGGAAAAGGCGATCGTGTGCCGGTCCTCATACCACGACCGGCGTGCATAAGGGCCAATAAGGATGATACGCTTGATCTGGCCGGGCTGGGGTGCCCGCACCTGGGTCGGATCGAAACAGCCCCGCAAAATGCGCGTGATGCGTTCAACCTCGCCCTGTTTGCGGCGGACAAGATGGCCGACGCGCGCCATGACGACTTCGCGCGCGTAAACGTCGAATGTGGGTTGCATTTGCAGCTCGCACACCAGCGGTCCGCGCGTTCAGGCGCGGATGTGCAAGCGGTGTCCGCTGTGTGCCGATCAAGCGGCTACAGCAACTGCCCGACCGTGGTGGCCGGACCTACATGATGCCTGGCAGGATTATCCCGGAGATGGCCGCCAGTTCTTCCACCTCGTGGCGGCAAATATGTCAGAAGTGGAAAGGATCAGCAAGCTACGCTATGCGCAGACCTTAACTGTGCGCGGCGGTTTCCAGAGCGGTGATACGTTCAGAACAGACCTGGTGCACGATCCGGCCCAGTTCCTCGACTCGCGCGCCAAGCCACGTCAGCTCTTCCTCGCTAATCTTGTAATGCTTAGAATAGCGGGCTTTGGTGTATGCTTCCTTCAGTTTCTGGAACATGGCGCGCTCGCGGCGATTTTGTTCGGGCCAGACCCCAAACAGACGCCGATCCAACCCTTCGGCCAACGCGCGCAAGAAAGCGATGTTGTGGTTGTGTGGCGCGTAAAACGTCTGCGTGAGCAATAGCCCCTGATAGAGGCGTTCGGCAGCCTGGTGTAGATCAAAGGCCGCATATTTCAACTGCTTATCGGCCAGGCTATTACGAGCGCGGTCCATAGAATACTGCGCCGTCGGCATGTATTCTTCAAAATACTCCCGGGCCGCCGCTAGGGCCGCAGCAGGTGATTTCGGCTTCGGCGTCGAGAGTTGCCGGTCGTCCCCTTCGTAGACAGCGATTCCGTCCTTGGCGACCTCCATGAAGAAAACCCGGCCGTGCGCTAGGCCATCGTTCACTTCGTGTAGCGAATGAACGATGAAGTTGACTGGCGTCCGCAGCGTCTTCTCTATGGTGTAGGCCCGGATCAGCCGTTCCTCGGCCTTCATCCAGTAGGTCGCGCGTTCGGTTAGTTCCTTCTGGCTGACGATGATGAGGATGTCGTAATCGGATTTATACTGGTTCGCCGACAGCGGCGCATCAACCCAGTCGCCGCGCGCATGACTACCAAATAACACGATTTTTAGGATGCGCGCACCTTTGCTGCGTCCGGTCGCATTCTCGGTGGCGGCGCGGAACTCGTCGAAAATCATTCCGACGATGCGCTCAAGTTCGCGCTGCTTTGTGGCAGGGAGATGATCTATGTCGGTCCGCATAAGACCGATTCTTTGGCCATTCGTCGTTGGTTGGCAAGCACTATCGCGGGAACCGCCTCTGTGGGGTAGCGGACATGCCCTGAACTGACCGCACCGGGATTGTCGGAGGCCCCGACTCATAAGAAGAGGGGCCTACTATAAGCAAGACAACAAACACATTCGCACCTGAGGTTCCCATGCGTGCAGTGCGCAAGGTACTGGAACACGAAGCCGATCCTCCGTCTCCCTGGGCAACCGGCACATCGATAGCCGAAAGACCGACTGTCCGCCCAGCCGAACAACGCTGTTGTGCCATGCAGCCTTTGTCCAGTGGCCGCGTAGCTAATACCCGATGACATCCGGAAATCCCGGCGCTGTTATTATCGACAATCTGAGATCGTTCAAATTTCAGGCGGCATAATACTGCGTGCGGCGGCTAATATCTTATTAATAGCTGGAGCAAGTTGTTTCGCGCGATCAGTCGGGACCATCGCACCGTGGCTTCGAACAAACAAGTTCGATCCCACGAGATCGCTGAGGCGACGTAGGCTGTGGCTTACTGCCGCCTGCGTCATCCCCAACTTGTCGGCCACGAGCTTTGCGTGGCCCGACCCCATGGCTTCCTGAAATACAATCAGGAGTTTTATATCCAGCCGCGCGAGCCGACGATCCCGCAGGGCCTTTGTCATGTTGCGAGAATGAGCGAACGTCGAAAGGTCGGCAATCACCCGATCAGGGGGAGGCCGAAGTTTTGTTCGGGGGGCCGGGGGACGCACTGCCACCGCAAGAGCCGCTCCACCCCCCAACCGAGTTATGGCATGTTCTCGCAAATTTCCACATTGGGAAATCATCCGGATTGATGATTTTCGAAAGGCCGCAAGTGATGAAGAACCACAATTGGCCCGCGACATCACGCCGTGGCGTGCTTGCCGGCGGAATAGGAATTTGCAGCGCAGGCATCGCCGCGGGCGCGGTGCCCACAACCTTCGCAAACAGCATAACTGCCAAAAATATCAACAATGGGACTTTTGTCATGGATACGATCACCACCAAAGACAGCACTGTCATTTTCTACAAGGACTGGGGCCCAAAGGATGCCCAGCCAATTGTGTTTCATCATGGCTGGCCGTTGAGCGCGGACGACTGGGACGCGCAGATGATGTATTTCCTGGCACACGGGTATCGCGTCATAGCGCATGACCGGCGCGGGCATGGGCGGTCGACGCAAACCTGGGTCGGCAACGACATGGACACGTATGCCGCTGATGTGGGTGAACTGGCAGACCATCTCGACTTGCGCAATGCTGTACATATCGGACATTCGACCGGCGGTGGTGAGGTTGCGCGTTATGTTGCGCGGGCCCGGCCGGGCCGGGTCGCAAAGGCAGTGCTGATCGGCGCTGTGCCGCCGATCATGGTCAAGTCGGACGCTAATCCCGGTGGACTGCCGATCGAAGTGTTTGACGGATTTCGCGCGGCGTTGCTGGCCAATCGCGCCCAGTTCTTCATCGATGTCCCCTCCGGGCCGTTTTACGGGTTCAACCGCCCGGGCGCCAAGGTATCGCAGGGCTCAATCGACAATTGGTGGCGCCAGGGCATGATGGGGGGTGTCAAGGCACATTACGATTGCGTCATGGCATTCTCGGAAACGGATTTTACGCATGATCTGCAATCGATCAGCGTTCCGGTGCTGATCATGCATGGTGACGATGATCAGATCGTGCCCATCGCCGATTCGGCGCTGCTGTCATCAAAGCTGCTGAAGCACGGTACGCTCAAGGTATATCCCGGCTATCCTCACGGCATGTGCACCACCCATCCCGAGATAATCAATCCCGATCTGCTGGCCTTTATCAAGGCCTGATCCGCTCGCGCGGACGCCGGCGCCTGCCATGCAGGGTCGGCGTCCGACGCACGGGCTGGGTCCGACCTCGGACCGGCCGCGGTACGGGTTGGTCATCATCCCGAAGCCAACCCGTCATCACAGCACTCTTCACATGCAAAGACACCGGACGCGCGCGCAAACACCGGCGGCCATCCGTTTTGCTGATCATGAACCTGAAGCAACTCCCGGGGTCGTTGCTAGATCGCCGGTCGCCAGCGCCAGGCTGGCTGCGGCGGACAGCGCACCGCTGTATGCAGCGCTGTGACCGTTGCGTGCGCTCATCAGGGCGATTTCCGCCGCATTGACCTCGGTCACCGTGCCCGCACCATGGCTGTAAGCGCCCAAGGCTGCGTCAAAACTGGTCTGTGCCGCGCCGAGCAGTTCGGTGGACGCGGCATAAAGCGCCAGGCTGGTATCGAGAGTCGTGCGCGCTAAGACAATGTCATGCACCGCCGTGATCCGCACCGCATCGAATTGCGCCCGTGCCTCGTCGGCGCGCGCGCGGGCTTGCGCCAGCTTTGTAGAACGCATGCCCCCGTCGTAAAGCGGGATGGATACGCCGACTGCACCAAGCAAGTTGCCCGAACTTCCGGACAGATTGTTGCTGCCATCGACGCCGGAGCCTGGCACCGCCGCGATCGACAGATGCCCGGTCTGGTAGCTGGCGCTGGAGGCGAAAAAGACCTTGGGCCGAAAGTCTGCGCGTGCTGCGTTGACGTTCTCGTCTGCCGATCCTTCCAGCGCAAGCGCAGCCTGGATATCGGGGCGGCGACCGAGCGCGCGCGTAACAACCTCGTGCGCGTCGATACCGTCCTGCACCGCAAGTGGTCGCTCCGGAATCGACGCAAGCCTAATAGGCGCCAGCGGCGAAACGCCCATGGCGGTGAGAAGCGTGATGCGGGCGTCGGCCTCATGGCCGGCAGCCATCACGCTCAGCACGCGCGCCTGTGCGCTGGCCTGGCGGACTTGCGCAATTTCGACGACAGTAGCCTGGCCCTGGGCGCGGCGTTGTTCGGCCGCGTTTTGCACTTTGAGCGCGTCGTCGAGCGCGACTTGCGCATTGACCGTTTCGTCATGCGCTGCGGCCGCAGTGTAGAAACTCGCGCTCACATCGCGAATAATCTTTTGATGCACCGCGTCGAGATGAATGTTCGACGCAGTAAGCAGAAGTTGTGCACCACGCTCCAATGCGCGTCGCTGTCCGAAATCAAACAACAGCCATTGGAGAGACAGAGCTGCAATGACCGTGCGTCCATTGCCGTTGCCATCGACAGGCGCGCCGTCGAGGCGCTGATTATCATGGCTTGTCTCGGCAATGCCAGCCGCGATAGCAGTCAGCCGGGGCAGATAGGCACTGCGCACGAGGCCCACTGCAAGTGCGGCGTCCTTGGCTTCATCCCACGCACCGCGCGCAAGCGGATTTGCGGTTTCGGCAATGTCGATCAACTCGTACAGCGCATAACTGTGGTTGGGATCGATCTGCGAAGGTCCCGGCATATCGGCAGAAACGGGCTCATCGGGCAGCGCATATGTTCGGTCATGCGCAGCCGAGCCCTGCGCGGCATGGCCGGTTTGGGCACCGGCAACGGCCAAAGCCATCGCGCTGGCCACCAGTCTAGCTGTCTGCATGGTGATCCTCACGAGGTTGGATGAGAGTATTCAAAATAGCCCAGTCGGGATTGCCCCCTGACGGATTGTGTTCGAGCTGCCCGGCCAGTTTTGTCAGTGGCCCGGCGGCACTGGCGCGCCCGGTGCCTTGGCCAAGGGCCATGACAAGCAGCGGCGCCTGAACCGCGCTGATCTGCGCCAACTTGTCGTTCCGGTCGCGTAGCCATGTATCGGTCGGCCGGATTGCCAGCGGCTCCAGGCGCGCCACGCGCAACTGGCGTGACACGGCTGCAATTCCATTGCGCAGGGGACCAACCTGCCAGCGTGCATTGTCCGCAACATCACTGGCCATGGCCGCCATCAGGCGCACAAGCTTTGCAAGTGCGGGGTCGATCGCGGCACAGATCGAAGCCGGCCAGACCCGCGTAAAAATCACATAAACCATCAAGTTGCCGAAAATGATCCCGATGATCCTGTCCCGGCCCAGCGACAGGTCGAAAGCCGGAGACGGCCCCTGCAGCACGACCAGATAGTAGGCAAAAGCGATCTGGAGCCCGGCGTAGGACACCCTTGGCCCGCCTGCCGTTACCCAGGCCGCCGGGATCGTGCCAAGCGCGATCAGCGCGACCAGACCGGCAATGCTGTCCACACCCGGCAGAACAAACACAAGAACGACAAACCCCAGCGCTGCGCCGACCAGGCAGCCGCAGATGCGCAGTGTCAGCTTTTCGATTGTTTCGCCCGCGCTGCCGAGCGATACGACATAGCAGGTGATCAGGCAGGTATGAATGCCGGGCCAATCAAGCAACTGAAACGTCAGATAACACACCATGGCGGCCATCGTCGCCTTCAGCGCAAAGCGCGCATGGGCCGGGTTAGTGAACGCATCGGGGACCATGAAACCGGGTATGCTCGGAGCGGGAGCGGGAACTTCCCCTTGCGCAAAGCTGGTCAGTTCGTTGCTCAGCGCGTGCAGTGCAACTGGCACGTCAGGTCCTTCGCTGGCGATCATCGACGCGGCGATCGCAACCGGATATCCGCCACTTCGTAAAATTACGGCCATTTCGTCGAGGGTTTGCGCGATCCGGTGACGCCCGTCTGTCCACGAAATATGCGGATCGATGCGGGCAATGAGTGACACACATGTCAGAATGGCCATTGTCGAGGCGACCGCGCACCTGAGAGCGGCCGCGCTGGAACCAGGCAGCGCGCGCTCGATCCGGGCGGAAGCGAGCAATTCCTGCAAGCCGGCATCGCCCTGTTGCAAGGCGCCGTTCAATTGCGCAACCACTGCCACGTCACCAGACCGCAGCGCAGCGGCTGCAAGGTTCAGGCGGCCGGCCAAAGCGCGGCCCAGAACGCGACGGGCTGCAGGTCCAGTGACAAGCGATACGACGATACACGTGGCTGCCGGGATTGCCGCAATCAACCACGCGTATAACAGCGCCCGCGTGGCGATCTCGCCCACTTGCAGACTGCCCAGCATATCGAGAACATAGCCCACGATTACCGCAAATGTCGCAGCAAACGGTTTAAGCTTGCTGGCCGAGCCCAGGTACAAGACGACGAATGAAAACAGGGCCATGGCCAATACCCGCCACAACGGATGGTCCAGCACTGCCATGGTCAGCACCAATGTCGAAGCCAGGGCAACTGTGATAAACACGGGCATCACGATGGAGGCCAGGATAGTCGAACCGCGCGTAGGGCGCAGCAGAAAGAACGCCGCGTAAACTGTCGTTGCCAGGCTGGAGAGCTGATAGAATTCGGCAACAAACGTGATCAGACTGCAGATCAGGCCCATCCTCAGCGCAAAACCCAGCCGGCCGGGAGTCGGTCTGACCAGGATTTCTGCCAGGCCGCCCGATTTCAGCTTTCGACCTGTCAGGAACGCGGGCATGAGGGCCCGCCATTGACCTGCACGACAGCGCTGGCGCCAACCCGGACAAGCTCTGGCGGCGGGCTTTGCAACCGGATGCGGACCGGAAAACGCTGTGCCACGCGCACCCAGTTGAGCGAACGTTCCACGATCGGCAAGGCCCTGGGCAAGTTGATGCGGTCATCTTCCGAAACGCCCGAACCGATGCCCTGAACGACGCCAGTAAGCGCCTTGCCGCGATCAAGCATTGAAAAAGCCGTAACACAATTGCCGACATGGATGTTGCGCAACTCGGTTTCGCGAAAATTGGCATTTACAAACCATTCGTCGGCGGCAACCAGCGTAAAGATCGATTGCGAGGGGGCAACGATTTCGCCCGTGGCCACGGATAGACCGACCACGCGCCCGTTTTGCGGCGCCATTACGCGCGTCTGGCGCAGATTGTAGTCGGCCAGCGCAACCGCCGCTTCGGCCGCGCGCAGTGATGCTTGAGCGGCAGCGGCGGTATCGACCGCGGTCGTGGCGACGGATTGCTGGGTCCTGGCTTGCGCGATGGCTGTTACCGCCTCTCGTTCGTGGGTTTCTGCATCGTCGAGCGTTTGTTTCGACACATACCCCATGGCTTCAAGCGGCCGCAGGCGTGCTGCCGTGCGTGCGGCAAGATCGTGGCCGGTAATCGCCTTGGCCGACAATTCCTGCGCGGCGGTTATCTGCTGCTGCATGTTGCGCACCATGCGCCCGCGCGTGCCAAGTTCGGCTTGCGCTATTGCAAGGTTGGCACGGGCCTGCTGGGCCGCGATCTGATAAGGCTCCGGGTCAATCTCGAACAGCAGATCGCCCCGTTTGACTTGCGCATTTTCCTGCGCGCCAATGTGGATGATCCGTCCGCCCACCGTGGCTGCGACATGGACAATATCTGCGTCGATAGAGGCAGCATCAGTGCTCGGCCGGCGGGTATCAGCAACCGAAGCTGCGACGGCCAACCCACACGCAAGCAGAATGACGCCGGCCGCAATACCTTTTCCAAGCGCCGTATGCGACGTCTTTCCCGCGGTTTCCATCGCTTAATATCCCACCCACAGCCAAGACAGCAGGACCGCAGCCACAACGCCCGAACCCGAGCAGATAAGCCATGGCAACGGCAAAGCGCTGCCCATCACTTCAGTCGGCAGAGTTGCGCGTACAATGACAGCGGCCAATACTCCGCAAAGCGCGCAAGCGAGCCAGAGCGGAAAATAGGCACCAAACAGCTCGAACGACGGCGCGCCAAGAGTACAGCCGGTTGGCACCAGCGCGAGCACGAGCGCGCCCCTTTTGATATGCGCTCTGCGAACAGCAGGGCGTCCGATTATGGCTGGCATGTTGTGCACCCCGCATCGAGAGAGACATCAGTGTCGCAGTCAAAATGGTTTGATTGCGATAATCGTGATCCCGGTGGATCTGCCCCGCCATCACCCGATCGGTGGAAACAGCCGAGCGTGTGGCATCGTCAAACCATGCCCAGGCTCACCGCGCGCGAGACCGCCTCCGTGCGGTTGGACGAGCCAAGACGGAAGAAGATGTTTTTGGCGTGCGATTTCACGGTTTCGGGCGCAATGCCCAGATGCATGGCAATCACTTTGTTTGACTGGCCCAGGCTCATGTGGTGCAGGACATCGCGCTCGCGCGGAGTCAGCAACCCTTCGGAGCGTTTCTCGCCCTTGCTGATCCTGGCTTCGACAACGCTTCCCTGCCAGTGATCGAGCAAGGCTTCAGCATAGTCGTCGAGATGCGGAGCGCCGAGTTTTCCCTGCATCGCGACAAGCACATCGCGCACCGCTGCGCCTGCTTCCACAAACGTCTGGAACAGCCCGACCTCGCAACCGACCGCGATCAGGTTGAGCAAAGTCGTTCTGGCCGCATGATCGTCCCGGGCTGTTGCCATCGCGGCTGTCAGGCGCAAGCCCAGCTTCACCCCGGATAGCATGTCGCCGCGCGCCAACGCCTCTGCCATCATGGCACGCAAGGCAGGTATCGCATCTGCGCCCGCACCTGTAGCTATCGCAAGTTCGCAACGCACAAGTTCTATAAAAACGGTCACGGCCCGCGGGCAGGCAGAGTGGTCGACCGAAGGGTAAAGGCGCGTCAATTTGTCGGCAACGCCTTGCGCGTCCACAAACCTGCCGCAGTCGACAAGCATACTGATCCGCAGTGCCAGGCAGGCGGCGATCAGGCGCCGCCAGCCCCGCTCTTCACCCAACATCTGACCCTCGCGCAGCACAAGAGTCGCAAACTCGTTGCGCCCTTGCTGGATCGCGCAAGATGCCAGCGTGGTATAAGCCCGGACGGCAAGCTCGGCTATGCCCGCGACACGCACGCGGGGCAAAACTGCCCGGACAGCACTGTCCGCTTCGGCAAGATTGCCCTTCTCATAGTCCAGTTGCGCCAGAACAAGTTCTGGCAGCAGAGTCGTGTCCTCGCACCCTGCCAATCGGTCAGCCTGTTCGATCACCCGGCGTGCCATCCGCTCGGCCATGGGCAGGCGAAGTTGCTGGAACTCTGTCGCGGCCTCCATCGACCGCTGTGCAAATTTGGCTACCTGGACCCGACGCCCTTTTGTTGTCGGTGAAGTTTCTGCCTGGTGCGCGGCAAAACCCCGCAAATCACCTTTAAGCCATAGCGCCGAACGGGACAGGACACGTGCCACATAGTTGGTGGCAGGATCGGGCGACCCACTGGCCATTTCCGCGTGCGCCAGCGCCGATGTGGCGTCGTCGTCCAAAGCTGCGATAAACGACCACAACAGATCGGCCTCCATCCGCGTGGCGGCGGACATGGCGAGGCCGGCGCTTGCCTGCTCGGCGCGTTTCAGCGTGGCGCACGCCGCACGCACGTCAAGTCGCAATGCCTGCGCCCATGCCGCCTTGACTTTTGAACCAGCCCTGTTCCGCTGCGACCCTGCGTCATTACAGCAGATGTGCGCCATGGCGCGAAGGGTGTCGATACGCGGGGAAAACGTCGGCTGGGCCCAGATAGTGGCCTGGCGAAGCTGAAAAAGTGAGTCTTCCATAGTGCGTTTCTACCCCGCGATCGATCTGCTCTTGAGACAGACCTTACACGCACGCCTCGTTTATTGGGTGAGCGCCCAGTTTTTTTACGGTTATGTTTTCGTTTTTCGGCCCTGCCTCATTTGCGTTTCAGGGCCTGGTCAACGCCAGCGCAGCCGCAGGCGCGCACGCTCCACCTCGGCCTAGCGCGGGACTGACTGGTTGGCGTGGAGCACGGGCATGATCAGCTTTGCATGCGCAAGTGAAGCGCGGCCAGCATGCCCCGTGGGCAATGTTGCAACCAGAGCGGTAATCTCCTGCCGTTGACGGTCGCCATGATGTTGGGCGGCGCGTTTATCGCCGGCCGCTTGCGCCAGCAGGACTTCGACCGCGTGCAACCGCCACCGCGCCAATGGTGCGTCGTAGCCCTCGATGTCGTTCCATCCCCGAGCCACACAGATTTGCGCGGCAGATATTTCGCCACAGGCTAAGGCTACGCGCGCCGATGCCTCCCAGGCGATACCGCGCCATGTGCGTTCTTCTGTGGCACACGCCGATGCCAGAAAGGCCTGGGCGTAAGTGCGCGCCGACGCCAGATCGTGCGAAACCAGATGAACGTCCGTCAGCGCCCATTGCAATGCCAGCCGCCAATACCAGCTACTCAAGGTGCTGCGGGCCTGAAGCTGATTGCGCGCAGCCATCAGACTTGCCATCGCGGCGTCGATCATTCCAAGACCAAGCTGCGCCATACCCCGGACGATCAGCTCGATCCGCATTTCGTTTGGTGAAAGTGTGTGTCCCCCTGCCTGTATTCCTGCCAGGGTGTCGTCAAGCAGACGCAACGCCTCATCGTTGTCATGGAGATGAACCAGCAGGAAAGCATGATAGATGCGCAGCGTAAAACTGCGGTTGACGTCGCCATTGGCTTCATAGGCGGCAATGCCTGCGACAAAACCGTCCAGAGCCTCGCCCAGCAGGCCGCCGGACATCTGGCCCCAGGGGGTCCCCAGCCGGAAGATCCACAATGGCACGCCCAAAGACAAGCGATTCCTGACCGTGGGAAAGAAGATACGAAAACGCGGCACCAATCGTATCCACCGCTTGAATATAACGCGCCGACGTGAAGAGCGTAAGGCTCAGATAGACGTGCGCAAGCTGCAACGCTATTGGATCGCCAAGATCACGCAGCACTTCGACCTGCGCGAAAACACCCGCAGCATCTTCGCTGCTCCAGCCTTGTATGTAGTTGAGCCAACCTTGTGCACTACTTCGCACGCGGGCGCGTTGCACTGGGTCGGTGATCTGGCCGCTCAACGTGAGGGCCTGACGCATCAAGTCGAGAGAGCGCGAACTGTCGGTCCAGCTTACGGCAAAACCAACCCCGATGTAGCCACGTGCTTCGATCTCGACTGCCCCTGTATCACGGGCCAGATCGGTCAGGCGCTCATAAACCTCGACCGCGCGCGGATCAAATACGCCAAGATGTATCGTCGCGAGTTCTTCAAGAGCGCCAAGCAAGGCTGGATTGGACACATTTCCCGGCAGGTGCCTGCACAAGTGGATCGCAGTTTCGAGCATGGCAACAGCTTCTCGGTGGGCAAACCGCTGCATGTTGCGGCGCGCAGCCATCCGCAGGAACGCGATCGCTTCGGGCCACTGGCGCGCGATCGCGTAATGACGCGCGAGCGCCGAGGCAACCGATGGCAGGTCCTCTTCGTAAACGAGCTTGATATGATTTGCTACGGCGGCATGCGCTCTGGATCGCGCGAGCGGACCCTGACGGTCATAAGCGGCCTCCTGATACAGCGCGTGGCGAAACCGATAGGTCTGCACCGATCGGCCACCAGGCATATCGACCACGTCGGAGCGTCGGATCAGATGCGCGCCACGGCATAGATCCTCGCATATGGTTTCGAAATTGTTTTCATTGGTGCCCGACGCCGGGTGATTGATAAATGGCGAAAATGGCCCGTCGGTCACGCTTGCCGCTTCCAGGACGGCTCGGGAACCTGCCGGCAGCGCACCAATTTCGGCCTCGATGATTTGGGTAAGGCTGAGAGGTGCCTTGATCGCCAGGCTATCGAATTCATCGGCCAGGTGCCAGCCATCGTCGTCGCAACGGACAGTGCCATGCTGCACCAGAGCATCGAGCATCGCCCGCATGAACAACGGGTTGCCCTCGCTTCTTTCATGCAGATGGTCGACCAATCGATCAGGAGGCGCGTGGCCCAGGGTGTTCAGGAAATCCTGCACATCTTCGCGCAACAAAGGATCCAGCCTGAGCAATCCGGCCAGACCGTAGAGCGCAAGCCGTTGTGCCATCATGTTGGCCGCATGCCCCGCCCCGCCATCGCCCATGGTCCGAAACGTCGCCACGATCAGCAATTTGGTCGAAAGCTTGCGGTTGGATAGCGTTTGGATGAGGTCAAGTGTCGCCTGATCCGCCCAGTGAATATCCTCGATAAGGATAACCACGGGTCTGCACCGTGCCAGGACAGACAAAGCGTCGCACAATTCACGCCCCATCCTGTGGGGCGTGGCGTCCAGCACGCTTTGCTGGGCATGGGAAAAACCGGTCGGTACGAGCCCCGGCAATTGCAACAGCCACGCCGGTGCGTGCTGGCCTAAAATAGACCGCAACGTGTTTCCGATCGGCCCTGCTCCCAAAGCGGTCAGAATTTCCAAGATCGGGTAGTAGGCGTCGGTCTCACCACTGCCCGGCAAACAACGGCCTGTCACGATGGTGGCACCCCGCACCACCGCTTCTCGCAAAAAAGCTTCGGTCAGGGTGGTTTTGCCGATTCCCGCTTCGCCGGCAACGAACGCCACCTGGGCGCTACCCGCACATGCCTGGGTCAGGTGGCCGCCGAGCAAATCGCGAATATGCTCTCGCCCTACACAAGACAGGCTGGGATTGCCCATAGCGCGTGGTGAGCCATCTTCCCAGGTTCGACGGGTATCGGCAATAAAGCGATAGCCCCTCCCCCGCACTGTCTCGATAAAGCGCGAAGGTGTGTTGCGGTCGTCCAGTGCCGTGCGGACTGCCAGGACATGGCCCTTTAGAACTTCGGGCTGTACATATGTTTCCGGCCACAACTTTGATAGGAACTCGTCCGGCGTGATTGTGCGACCACCGTTTTCAACGAGGTAACACAGGACATCAAAAGCCTTGGGACGCAGTTCCACAAGCTGGTCGGCTTGGCCAGGCACGCGGCGCGAAAGGGAATAAGACGACGGGCTCAGTCGAAACGGTCCAAAAATAACAGTTTCGCTAGGGGCGTCATTCATGGTGACAGGGTATGAAAGCCACCGGGCCAAATCTTTCCTATTCCGGCCAAAATTGTCTAAAAGGTCCTTGCGAATACGCATTCTTGCGGCGGAAACGGCCAGTCTTGGGCGCTTCCCACGAAAATAACGAGAAGGTTCCAATGCTGCGCTACGAAGATGCTCACAGTGAAATGGTGTACCTTGCGCCACAACCGCGCGATACGGTCAAACACCTGTCCCTTGCACCTACCGGCCTCGGCGCATGTTCCTTGCATGAGTATCGTCGTGACATAAATATCAAGGAAGAAACCACGGCGACACCGTTGGGAGACGCCATGATGGCGGTTCTGATGTTGAAGCCTGCGCCTCCTCATCGCGCATGGATAAATGGCCGTGAAAAACCTGTGGGGCAAGCTACCCGCGGACAGGTCAGATTCTACGATCTACGCAATACATTTGTCCATGAGTTGGTTTTCGGCTTCCACACTATACACTTGATGATGCCGAACCAGGCATTTGCCCATAAGGACAATTCGACACCCGCATGGAACCGGGCTTTCAACGAATTCAACAATGACGAAGTGCTGTTTCATCTCCTCGTCAGCATGATGCCCTCGCTGACGCATCCCGACGGCCGGGATCAATTGTTTTGCGATCTGATGTTTCAAGCCATGAGCCAGCACATCGCGCGACGATATGCCGACTTCATAGTTGGTGACCACTCCTTCCTGGGAAAGCTGTCTCCACGGCAGGAAGCGCGCGCCAAGGAATTGCTCATCGAGCGGATCAGCGGGAATGTTGCCTTGGATGACATCGCGATCGCGTGCGGATTGTCGAGCACGCACTTTACCAGGCTGTTCAAACGGACGACCGGATTGTCGCCGTACCGCTGGCTGACCTTGCAGAGAATCGAGAAGGCAAAGATGGCCTTGCTTCTATCAAATGACTCTCTCGTAGAAATCGCCCTGGCAAGCGGTTTTGCCAATCAAAGCCACTTCACACGTGTCTTTTCCAGCATCGTCCTCGCAAGCCCTGGCCAGTGGCGGCGCCAGATGAAAGCCTGACCTGGCGCCATTCCAACAATCCCGTAGTGCGTGGGTGCCGAACTGCGTCGACGCTTTTCACGCAATTGCGCCGGGCAAAAAGGTCTCGAGCCAAATTGCGAGCAGCGCGCGGTCGCAGGAACCCGCTGTTGGACATTATCCTGATCGAACACCGCACCACTGATTCATAATCAATGTTAAGTGGGAAGGCGGCGAGGTCTAGCGGGGCTGGAGGGGGGTGCCGGCTCCCTCCACATGGTGCCCGCCCTCCCCCCGCTCAGGGGATTTGGGTTTCTCGCAGCTATCCATACTCTGGATTGGACGACTGATCCCATTGCCATTTGGTGGAGACGAAACTTGCCAGCTGCCCCTTACATCCAGGAACGCTTGCTTTCGCGCCTGTACGAAGCCGCCGGTCTCAAGGCCGATCGACCAAGTCTTGGCGTCTTTGCCGCCACTCAGCCCGGCAGTTCCCGGATCGTAGCCACGAACCTTTCCGACGATACTGTCATGACCATGCCCCCCCCGCCATGGAGTGCGCACTGATGGAGCTTCACCGTGCACTTTGAGACTCTCGGCTTCGAAATGCCGTCGGATCTCGTTGAATACGAGGGGGACTGCGTTGATGCGATCGAACATTTTCAACGGCTGCCCGCGTCAATTTCGGCGTCATCTGCCCCGGACACCATGGTCTCTCAACTAACGCCCGAAGCGATAAGAGCGCAGCTTGCACGCTTGGGCGATCATGCCTTTACAGGCTCTGTCAAACTCTTCGCATTCTTGTCCTTTGTTGTGGCTGAGGAGCTTGAAGGTCGCGGACGGACTCTTAAAGAACTGGTCATCGGGGACAGTCTCTATGGCGGAATACAGCCTTATGACCCCAGGATTGATTCTACTGTAAGGGTAGAAGCGCGGCGGCTCCGCAAAAAACTTGAGGCTTATTATGGTACAAATGGGGCCCACGATGCAATCAGGATCACGATCCCTTGCGGCGGCTACGCTCCCCGCTTCACCGTGAACGCCAATCACCAGTTCATGAGCGGGTCGAAGCCTGCCTCGATTTCCCGTCCGCTGGAACCAAGCGGCATAGCAGTCCTGTATTTCACTGCTCTTTCTTTGGATGACGACGAGATCGCGTTTGCAGATGGACTGTCGGACGAAGTAATTTTGGCGGCGAGCCGGTTGCTGGCCATGCCTGTGGCGCCTCGCTCTTTGGTAATACAATACCGAAAGAGCCGCTTTTCTCTTGCCGATGTCGCCACCGAGACCGGCTCCAGCTTCATCCTGCATGGCACAGTGCGCCGGTGCAGCGACATGCGCAGGATAACGTTGGAATTGTCCGACCATCACGGGCGCGTTCTATGGTCAGACCGCATCGATGTTTCCGGAGCGTATGACATCCTTGACCAGGAGCAAGCTGCTGCTGCGGTGATTCAAATGCTGCCGGACACGATCGGCAATTTTGGCATGCCGACAAAGCATTGTTGTGGAGACCGCTTGGTAAATTAGGCGCGGATATATCATGGTTTTAATTGCCTAGTGGCGAGATAACTATTGGAGAATTAACATGTGCGAGAGCAACTCATTCGCAATGTTTGATATTCCAGCCCCTATTTTGCGCCCGCGCCACGTTGTCATAATTGGCGGCGGCGCGGGCGGGGTTGAGCTGGCGCTTAGGTTGGGGCGTGGGGTATGCAGATGTGTCGCGCAGATAACCCTGATCGATCGCAATATGGCGCATTTTTGGAAGCCGCGGCTCCACGAAGTCGCTGCCGGTCTTGAAGGTGGCGGCAGCGGCGAAGTCAGTTATCATGCACTTGCGCGTCACAATGGCTTCGCGTTTCAGCTCGGGACCTTGATCCATGCCGACCCTCTTGCCAAAACGGTAACAATCGACGCGGCGACATCTGACGATGGCGAGAGCGAGCTGCTGGCCCAAAGAACACTCGAATACGACCTGCTCGTGTTTGCTCTGGGCAGTCGCGTCAACGACTTCGGAGTGCCCGGCGTCATCGAACATTGCCATATGCTGGACAATGTGCGGCAGGCGCGCGCCTTGCAGCGAAGGCTGATGAGGGCGGCGGTCAAAGCTTCGGCGGGCTCAAATGAGCAATTGCGGGTCGCCATTGTCGGCGCAGGCGCGACGGGCGTGGAACTGGCCGCAGAACTTCATCACGCTGCCTTTGCGGCCCACCGTTACGGTGCATTGGGCAACCCCCGCCTTCTCTCGATTTCGCTGATCGATCAGGCCGCCACGGTTCTGCCCGGGGCGCACCCGAAAACCTCGGCGCGCGCGCTCACAAAACTGCGTGATCTTGGAGTAAACGTCTTTCTTGGCCACGGCGTAAGGCAAGCCAGTGAGGAAGGTTTTCTGCTCGATGATGGCACGCTGGTCCCTGCGCAAGTAAGGATTTGGGCATCGGGCGTTGTCGGTCATGGCGTGGTCTCATCGATTGCAGAACTGACACTCACACGGGGTAACCGGATTGCGATAAATGATCAGCTTGCGTGCATTGGCGTCGAGGATGTTTATGCGCTCGGCGACTGTGCTGCCTCGGGGGAAGCCCCACTGCCAACCACAGCACAAGTCGCGCACCAGCAAGCGGCTTTTCTCGCCCGGTCGATCAAGGCGCGTCTCTACGGAAAGCGATCGGGCATATTCACTTATCGTTCACGCGGCATGGTCGTATCACTCGGTAACGGTGACGCTGCCGGCGAATTTCCAACAAGGGCGGGCAAGCGCCATCTGACGACGCGCGGCCCTATCACCAAATTGACATATATATTGCTGTCGCAAATGCACCAGGCCACATTGCACGGGCGTTTGCGCGCGCTCGCTCTGTTTGTATCCGATCGCCTAAGGGGCCTGTCATTTCCACCAATCAAGCTCCACTAAGCAACGGTAACCTTAGTTCTTGTTGAAGCGTATTTGACCCCATCAAGCCCGCATTCTGCATATCGCATCGCCACAACCGTTGTCGGCTGCACCGCGCGTACATCGTTCATCTAGGACGTAAGGCTGCAGACGAGCAGCAATACAACACTCAACGGCGATTAAGCGTGGCAGAAATATCCTAACGACAAATTTTGGGACTTTGCTGCCGTTCCGGTCCGGCGACCAGAGCGGCAGGTTCATCGCCAAAACCCGACACTCAGCGGCCAGTTCGCTCGACAAGACTTCCGACCGCAATTGGGCCGTTAACAGACTGGCAGCTTCTGTGGGACTAACTCAAGATAGCCGTCATTCCTGACTGCACCCAGTTGATGCGATTGCCCACGAAGCGTCTTGCGCCCTTATGAGCCCTGTGAGTCTCCCTCTTGAATTGATGGGCATCCATCTTACCCTTGAGCCTATGCGCACTTCTCACGACTCCGACAGCCCGATTGATCAAAAGAGAAACGGGGGAGGTCGCGGCGCTATTCCGCCTGAATTTGGCAAGATCATCTCTAAGATGGCTTTTGAACACCGTATATATTTTATCGCCGAGCGCGGTGTTTCTTCGGGCGTTATGGCAGATCAGATCGACCCTGACCGCCGCACGGCTTCAATTCCTCAAATCGTGCAACGGCAAGAGTTAACCTACGGTGCCGACACCCCGTTTGTGCAAAATACTCTTTGCGTCGCGATTGCTCTGCTCGACACCGCGTTTTTGCCTGCTAACTTTCCCCGTGAAACGGGCTTGATGATTGCTTTAAACGTGGCTCAAGATCTCGCGGCGGTTTATGACATTGTAATAGAACTGCGTCAGCACGCCGAGGCTATACTGACGAAGGTGGCCAAGGGAGAGATTAGTCGAGAGCATCTTCCCAGAACGCCGAACCTAAAAGGCCGGGTAGAGCAAGCAATTTATCATTTACGCAAAATCCAGCTCGATATACAAAGGCTTTGTGGTCTTTTTTACTGTAAGATGGCGCCAAACTCCCCTTGGGTTGAATCCCTGCGAGCCGGGCTGAGCGAGAATGATCCCTTTTGGGGTAATTTCGATGTTGCCGAGAAAATTCTGAACGATGTTGCGAATTGCCGTCATGCGATGACGCATGAAGACAGCAGCAAGCGGCTAGAAGTCATCGATTATGATCTTAATTCTGATGGGGCACTTGTTTCGCCAACGATTGCCGTCAAGCACCCCAAATTGGATTGGGGGAGGTGCGACATCATTCAATTTCTTGATGTAAAAATCGAAGAACTTCAAAATATATTTGCGGGATTTTTGGCGACATTTTGCGATAGGAATGTGCGATTATTGAGTCCGGTGTTTGCATCAAGTGTCCAGAAACTTCCGGATGGGGAATTGCGTAACGGATCGCCTTTTGTGTGGGTCACGCAAATAATCGCTGCTCCAGAAAGTTTATCCTGAACCGCAAATAGGTCGGTGAATCTCAGGCCGCGTTCTTTCGGAGTTAGCCGCATTCGGAGCATAGAGCATGCGATCGACGTGACTTTACGTTAGGATATTGAATTTTCAAATTGCGGCGGCACGGATGGATGAAGTGGCCCGGTAATTCCGACAGGTTGGCGGCTGAAATAAGCTCTCCGGCCTGATGTTACGCCGCCAGTTTGGTTTTCAGATCAGGTGGGGCATGCCCCACCTGATCTGAAAAATCGATTTGC